>ENA-OPJP01000003-OPJP01000003.1-human-gut-metagenome-genome-assembly--contig:-NODE-3-length-63233-cov-9.121878_pt1 | contig 63233 bp, 42 predicted proteins | sample MGYA00241417_ERZ501664 | MGnify/ENA primary metagenome ERZ501664 (study PRJEB25962, sample SAMEA2042200) | human gut metagenome | biome: human gut; feature: human-associated habitat; material: faeces...
GATACAAAATATTTTTGGTATAAGCAAATATAAATAGTTAATATTCAATAAGATACAACATTAATATCTATATGTTAAAAGGTAAATGATTTGATGCGTTTGCCCTGAAGCATGAACGGAGATTTTTCAACAAGAGACAGAACAAATTCATAAGTAACAGAAAACAAATGCGTAGTGCTAAAATAACTACTCATGGCTATAGGGGTGCCGAATAGTTACTAAAGATAACTTTCTACCTAAATAATATTAAAAAGCAAGCAAAAACTTGCATATTTAATAAAAACCATGTTATTTTTGCAACCGAAAATGAAGAAACTGTTACACATATCGTTTACATTCTTTCTTGCCGTGGTACTCGTTATCATGGGAAGCGGGGTAACATTTCTTCATTGCTCATGTTCCGGCAAGACAACCGTGATACTGTCGCATACAGCACAGAACGGCGGTAATTCCGACACCACCAAAGGATGCATGAAGGTAACAAGCGTACAGCTATCGCCTACGACGCAAATGCAGCCAACAGTTTTCGACTTTCATGCCTTCCAGCCTTTGATGGCGATTATTCATGAGTGGCAAATGCCTCATTTGTCTTTCATGGCAAAGAGAACACTGAGCAACATCATTCCCAAAACCGGATACAGTCCGCCACCAAAACTGTATCTCTATCTTATTGAAGTCCTGACCATTTGAACCTCCATCTTGTCGACATGATGAAGGTTAGCCCCCGCTATGCGCATAAACCTCATCAGAAATAAGATAAAAAAAAGATGAAAAAGGACAACGAAAAATAAGATAACAATGAACACAAAACATACTTTACTTGGCATCGCCCTCATAATGCCAGTGGCAAGCTTTGCCCAGAGCGAAGTGCAACCCAATGAAAAGAAAGACACAATAGCCGACCAGGAGATTAAGGAAGTAACCGTGGTGAGCCGCAAAGCTGGCGTAAGTCGACTGGCTGGAGCTATCAATGGTTCTATCATCAACAAAGACGAACTCTTCAAGGCTGCCTGCTGCAACCTGGGCGAGAGCTTCACCACCAATCCTTCAGTAGATGTCAACTATAGCGATGCGGCAACAGGAGCAAGACAAATCAAACTGCTCGGACTTGCAGGAACATACGTGCAGATGATGACAGAAAACCTGCCCAACTTCCGTGGCGCAGCAGCCCCATTCTCTTTAGGCTACGTGCCAGGTCCATGGATGCAGAGCATACAGGTAAGCAAGGGAGCCTCATCGGTAAAAGCCGGATACGAAAGCATCACAGGCCAAATCAACGTGGAATATCTCAAGGCAGATGCCGAGCCTGGCGTGGAGGCCAACCTCTATGGCGACACCGACGGAAAGCTGGAAGCCAACGCCGCTGCCAACGTACATCTGAACAGCAAGCTCACTACCGAGTTGCTTACACACTATGAGAACAGATGGGGAGCCAACGATATGAACATGGATGGCTTCAAGGATATGCCCAACATTCTGCAATACAACTTGCAGAACCGATGGATATTCAAGTCGGAACACTACATGCTGCGTGCCGGCATCTCGCTCATCAGCGAACATCGTCGCGGAGGACAGACCCTTAAGGAGATGGACGATGACATGAAAAAAGCCATGGAGGGCAAAGAACTCTATGGCATAGACATCAAGACCAACCGGTATGAGGCTTACATGAAACACGCGTTCATTCTCAATAAGGAGCACGGCACCAATATTGCACTCATGACTACAGGATCCATGCACCAGGAAGATGCCCTCTATGGACATAAGACCTACTACGTGAACGAGAAAAAACTGTATGCATCACTCATGTTTGAGCACAACTTCAACAAGCAGCACAACCTCTCAACAGGTGTGAGCCTCAACCACGATTACTTAGGACAGCAATATCGTCTCACCGATGACCAGACTCAAGCCAAGACACGCGACAATGAGAAGGAAACCGTTCCGGGCATCTATGCCCAATACACCTATAATCTCAACAACAAGCTCATCGTGATGGCAGGAATCCGTGCCGACCACAGCAATCTGTACGGCAACTTCGTCACACCACGTTTCCATGTGAAATGGCAGGCCAACGACATCATAGGCTTCCGCCTTTCTGCCGGCAAAGGCTATCGCTCAGTACATGCTCTTGCCGAAAACAACTATCTCCTGGCAAGCAGCAGAAGACTCGTCATCGACGACAACCTGCAACAGGAGGAAGCTTGGAATTATGGCATCAGCAGTCAGATGAACATACCGCTGTTTGGACAGACACTCAAGCTCAATGCTGAGTATTATTACACCAAATTCCAGAACCAAGCTGTCATCAACTTCGACAGCAATGTACACGAAGTACGCATCACCAATCTGGATGGCAAGAGCTATTCACACGTGTTCCAGATAGACGCCGCCTACCCCATCTTCAAAGGCATGACCCTTACAGCAGCCTATCGCCGCAACTATGTCAAGGAAACCTATGACGGCATACGTATGGACAAGCCTTTGCTCAGCAAGTACAAAGGTCTGGTTTCTGCCTCCTACAAGACTCCGCTCGGTCTTTGGCAGTTTGATGCCACCTTGCAGCTCAATGGCGGAGGAAGAATGCCACAAGCCTATACCCTTGCCAACGGTGAGCCTTCATGGGATCAGAACTTCAAGGCTTACACCTTGCTCAGTGCACAAATCACTCGTTGGTTCCGCCACTTCTCCATCTATATAGGAGGCGAAAACCTGACAGGCTTCAAGCAAAAGCACCCTGTAGTAGATGCCATGAATCCTTGGGGCAGCCAGTTTGACACCAATATGGTATGGGGTCCTATCAATGGAGCTATGGGCTATATCGGTATCCGTGTAAACTTCGGAAGACTCTAATCAAAAGGTGCTTTACCGACAGAATTCTCGCTTCGGGATAAGTAAAAACAAGAAATATTCATTATTAATTAAAGATTTTAATCATAAAAGAAAGGAAAAATTATGAAAAAGATTATGACAGTAACCGCCATGCTGGTATTTGCCATCAGCATGTTTGCAAAAGACATTAAGACTGTAGTGTTCACCACACTTCCACAGATGCACTGTGAGAACTGCGAGAACAAGATCAAGGGCAACCTGCGCTTTGAGAAGGGAATCAAACAGATTACCACCAGCGTACCCGACCAGAAAGTAACTATCGAATATGATGCCGACAAGACTACTCCAGAGAACATCGCCAAGGGCTTTGCCAAGATTGGCTACAAGGCAACTGTTGTAACAGGCGAAGCCAAGAAAAAAGGCTGTAGTGGCTGCAGCAAGAAAGCTGATGCAACTAAAGGCAGCTGCTGCAAGAAGAACGGTGAAAAGAAAGAAGGAAGCTGCTGCAGTAAGAAAGCTGAAGTAAAGAAAGAGGGCTGTGGAGGCTGTAGCAAGAAAGCTGAGGCAGTCAAAGGCAACTGCAGCACAAAGTAACGACAAGATTGGAGTAATACCTTTATTATAGAAAGAACCGTACTTAGTGTTAAAAGGACACAAAGTACGGTTCTTTTTTATTTCAGTAAACTGACTTACTTACATTACTCCAGTTTCTTTGCCTTTGACACATGAAGGGCAAAGGCAGCAATAACGACAAAGCAAACCAAAGGTACAATGAAGCCAACAGCCATGTCGGTTTCGCCAAGAGCACCCATCAGTACAGGAGCAATAGCTCCACCCACGATTCCCATGATGAGATAAGAAGAGCCACGCTTCGTACTGCCGGCGTCAAGCCCTCGCAATGCTAAGGCAAAGATAGTGGGAAACATGATGGACTCGCAAAGATAGGTCAACACCAAAGCCACTACAGCCAGCATACCAGCACCTAAGATAACCACCAGCATACAGACTGAGGCGCCCAAGGCACAGATCAACAGCAAGATGCCTGCCTTGACATAGTTCATGCCCCAACTGCCCAACAATCGACCAACAAAGAAGAAGCCCATACCGCCAAACGACAGCATCAAGGCAGCATCTCGAGCCGAAACAGAAGGAATACTCTCGGTGACATAATTGATAAAGAAACTGTTGATACCCGTCTGGGCAGCCACATAGAAGAAGATGGCTGTCAAACCGAAGACAAAGGTGCGGGAATGCCACAACGATACACCCGAAGCAGCCTCGGCAATCTGTTTCTCCTCTTTTATCTCAGGCAGTTTCACACGACCTATCACAATAGCAATAAGCAGCACAGCAATGCCTATAATGGTGTAAGGCAAAGCCACCGAGCCACTGTTGCCATCTGCTCCACGGAAGACAAGAAGTCCTCCTACCAAAGGACCGACTATCCAGCCCAATCCATTGAGCGACTGAGCCAGGTTGAGCCTTGAGGCAGAGGTCTCCTCATCGCCAAGGACGGCAATATAAGGATTGGATGCTGTTTCCAGACAGGTAAGTCCGCAGCCTATCACAAATAAGCAGACCAGGAAAAAGTTGAACGACATAATCATCTCGCCCGGAATGAAGAGCAAGGCACCAATGCCATAAAGCACCAGTCCTGTAAGCACTCCGGCCTTATAGCCCCACTTGCGGATAATGATTCCGGCAGGTATGGCCATGATGAAATAGCCTCCATACACCATCGCCTGCACCAGGGCTGAACGAGTCTTGGATATGACGAGGGCATCCTGATAATGCTTGTTCAGAATATCGAGGATGCTATGAGCAAAGCCCCAAAAGAAAAACAGCGATGCTATGAGCACGAAGGGCAGCAGATACTGCCCGGGAACAATCTTCTTCATCGTCACGTTACTTTCTTCTTATCGTCAGTGTAATGGCCTCAGGATGAGCCTCGGAAAATTTCTTCACATCGTCTACCACTAAGGCCAGATATCCACCGCCACCTGCTCCAGGCATCTTCCATGCCTTCACATCAGGTAGAGCTGAATACTTGTCAATATAACCTTGGACACAACCCTGAATCATGGCAGGGAACATACTAACCTGAGCTTCAAACGAAGCCTTGTAGGCACGGGCGAAAGCCTCATAATCCTTAGCCATAATGGCTTGCCAGCAGTCATCGGCAGCCTGAGCCAAAGCCTTTACCTTCACCTCGGTGATGTCCTTACCCTCGACCACAGAGCAGCCAGGTCGACGGGGCTCCATCGCTATCATGCAGAGATGTTCCTCCAGCCAGGAAAGTATCGACTCATCATCGCAACGCTCAAACTTCTCGGGCCAGAAACGGTTATTGTAGTAATGACGGCACAAACCTGGAATACAGATTCCGATGGCATCCTGTGCTCCACTTACGATGCCATCATTGCGCTCAGGGTCGTTCTCGAAACAGAAGACCAACTTCGACAAGATTTCAGGATCCATATCGGGCAACTTCACTGGCCATATTTTCTTGATCATGTTTCGGGTGGAAGTGGAAAGTCCACAGCGCTCGCGCACCTCAAAGGTGGGAATCAACGACATGGTGATGGCCCAGCCTGGAGCATAACAACTCACGTAAGGCTGATCTATCCATGTACCAGCCAGATCAAGACGAGTTGGCAAGGCGCAGGTTCCATTCTTGATATCAGTACTCGAACGGGCTGTCAATCCCTCGGCAGGAGTACGCTCCAGCACTACATACTCGATACCATGCTCCTCGCAAAACTTTCGCTTGGTGTCGCTGCTTCCATCTTCATTCACTACAAACACATCGGGATGCAGGAACTCCACCGTCGGCACAAAGTCCATGATGCCCGAACCGGCATTGATGAATGCATCTTTCACGTATCGGATAGACTTTACCATGAACAGGCGTTCCTGCTCCGGATAGAAGGTTTTATGATGCTTATACTCCAAGATAGTGGAATCGGAACCTATGCCGACATACAACTCACCATACTGCGAAGCCTGACGGAAGAACTCCACATGTCCGCTGTGAAGAAGGTCATAACATCCGCTTACAAATACTTTTTTCATATCTGTTATTTATAATCTATTACTATTCACTTGCTTTAGCAATCGTGCAAATTTACAATTTTTCGCAGAAATAAAGGCACATTGTAGAGTTAAAGAAACAAAAGAGCCAACTATAAGTATAGGTTTTTAGCAAAATAGTTGTAACTTTGTACTGTCATTATCAAAATATAGACAGATATGGAGAAAGTAACAATCGTAAAGGTGGGCGGCGCCGTCGTTGAGGACAACGAGCAACTGGCACAGCTCCTTACAGATTTTGCCGCCATACCAGGAAAGAAAGTACTGGTACACGGCGGAGGCAGACGCGCTACTAAAGTAGCAGCAGCCTTGGGTATAGAGAGCAAAATGGTGAATGGCAGACGCATCACCGACGCACAGATGCTGGAGGTGGTAACCATGGTCTATGGAGGCTTGGTCAACAAGAACCTTGTAGCCAAGTTGCAAGCCAAGGGCGTAAACGCACTCGGACTGACAGGAGCCGACATGGATGTGATACACAGCCACAAGCGCCCCGTCAAGGACGGAGTAGACTTCGGATATGTAGGCGATGTGGAACGCGCCAATGGCAAGATGCTGCAAACCCTTATCCAGGAAGGCATTACACCCGTTATGGCTCCGTTGACTCACGACGGCAATGGCAATATTCTGAATACTAACGCCGACACCATAGCCAGCGAAACAGCCAAGGCTTTGGCTCCCTACTACGATGTGACGCTGATATACAGTTTCGAGAAGAAGGGTGTGCTTTCCAATCCCGATGACGACAACAGCGTGATTCCTGTCATCACACGATCCGACTTCGAGAAATACCAGGCTGACGGAACCATCGGCGGAGGTATGATTCCAAAGATAGAGAACGCCCTTGCTGCCGTAGACGCGGGCGTGAAGGAGGTGATTATCACTCTGGCAACAGCCATAGACGGCAAACAGGGAACCGTCATTAAGTAAAGAACGAAGAGTGAAGAGTGAAGAATTCTTTTGCCTTTGATTCTTAATAAGAGTTAAAAATAGAAATAATTTAAGATTGGTTGTAACTTTCTTATAACATAGTCGTCATTAATAACAGAGGAATGAAAGAAATCAGTTTCCGAAACGATGTTTTGCCACTGAAGGACAAACTCTTCAGACTGGCTCTGCGCATTACTCTCAACAGAGAGGAAGCCGAAGACATCGTGCAAGACACACTGATAAAAGTCTGGAACTCGCGCAATAAATGGCAACAATTAGACTCCATCGAAGCCTACAGCCTCACTATCGCAAGAAATCTCTCGCTCGACCGCATCAAGAAGATGGAGAATCAGAACGGATCGCTCGAAGATGAGAAGACAGAAAGACCAGACGCCACCTCGAATCCTTCAGAACGAATGATTCAGAAAGACAAGCTGGACATCGTAAAGAGGATGATAGACGAACTTCCCGAAAAACAACGCAGCTGCATACAGCTACGCGATATTGAGGGAAAAGCCTATAAAGACATTGCCCTGATTCTCGGCATCACCGAAGAACAGGTAAAGATCAATATCTTCAGGGCTCGTCAAACAATAAAACAACGATTTCAACAATTCGACAAATATGGACTATAAGTACATCAAACAGCTTTTAGAGCGCTACTGGAATTGCGAGACCTCCCTCGAAGAGGAAGACATCCTCCGCACATTCTTCAGCCAGGAAGATATTCCTTCCGAGCTGGAGTCCTATAAGGCTCTCTTTACCTACGAGCTTGGCGAAAGCAAGAACGAGGCTCTGGGCGATGACTTTGACCAAAAGATGATGGACATCATAGAAGGCGAGGAAAGCCAGAAGCCAGAAAAGGCAAAGGTAATATCGCTGACAGAACGCCTGAAACCTCTGTTCAAGGCTGCGGCTATGGTGGCTATCTTCCTTACTTTGGGCAATGCCGCCCAAGTACCTTTCCAGAAAGATGCCGAATACGTAGGAAATACAGGAAACGGACAATCGGTTCACGGTGTATCAGTAGCTGCCATTGCCGACTCGGTATCGGTTGACTCCATGCAGCAATCCAATATCAACCAAGTGGCTGCCGATCCGGCTTCCAACATACTGAAATGATAAATTTCTATGCTTTCTCTATAAAATCATGTTTAGTAAAACAACTCTGAAACTGTGAAGTTTCATTTCTCTCAAATTTTTCATAACATACTAACGTAATAGGGCTGCCAGTAATCCTGGCAGCCCATGTTATTTATATACGTTTATCTGGCCTTATCGCCCCAACAGCCTATGGCAGGAAGCGGATATAGGTTCTGTCGTCAAAACTCTTGTTGCCTTCTACAAGGCCTTTGGTAGCTATGAAACAGCTAATATTTTGAGGATCGTTGGCAATTTGATTAGCCAAGGCTTCCTCACTCTCTGCCAGAGTAGGCTTGAGAAAAGGATAGCCATCGCTCGCCAATACAATCTCGGAAAAGGCAGAAACAGTCTCGGAAGAAGATACAGACACTACCTTTACCCCCTCCCGATAAATGGGGAATCCATCAATAACAGTATAAGTCTTGTTTTGTCCCGAAAGCATCGCCTCAACGAGCAAAGGCTCTATTTGCCTGCGAGCCTCAGCAGGAAACATTCCTTCCTTTATCAAGTCAACTCGCTTCTCTGCAATCTCTTGCTCGTAGGGTTTACCATTCTCATAGAGTTTTCCGCCGATGAGAGCCTGACAATCGCCCACCATCCAGACCTCTTTCCTTGCCCTGCTGTAAATAACGGCAGAAGCCGTAAGGCGTTCCTCGGGATGCTGCAACAATCGCTCAGCCACGCCCAAAGGCTTATACACTTTATCGCATATATAATGCGTGATGCCTTGGCAGAAATCATCTACCGTAGCATCAGCCTTCAGTTCGTGCTGGATATACTGAGAGATGAGCATCATGGCATAACGACCATTCTTCATCTCCGGATTGAGATGCTTTGGGGTCTTGCTCGTACTGCCGTCTATCACGGCGATGAAATCATCGGTCACGACCAGTCCATCCTCACTGGCTTCCTGGCATTTCTTGCCAATAATGCTCTTCTCTATTACATTCATGATTTGACGTTCATACATTACTTAACAACAAACTTCTTACCAGCCACGACGTATATGCCAGAAGAAAGATTGCTCATATTATTCCGGGTGCCCACGCGTTGCCCGCTCAGGTTATAAACAAACCCATCGGCTTGAACCGCAGCGTCCTCTTGTCCTGCCACGTTCTCTATGGCTGTCGTAGAAGAATCACCATCAAAGCTGAACGAGAGCGCCTTGGGTTTGCCGTGTTCATCTGTTATGGTGACATACCAACTTGTACCCACAAAGCTGTTCCAAGCAGAACTGAGATGATACATATCACCGTTATTTACCACGTATGCATTCGTAGGAGCTGCACCTGGGTCGTAATAGAAGCCATGGAACTGAACCGTATAACGACCAGAAGTTGTCTCTTCTATTACGTCATCACCAGTAAATGTAGGAGGAACAACACCCTTTACCTGATAGATAGGTCCTTTTACCTTTACCGTGGTATTGATACCCCAAGGGAATGTGTATACATCATTCTTTGTCTCGATATCGGCCACCTTGCCCACCTTGATGATATAAGGCCTGCCAGCAACGATACCCTCATTATCAGGATCAACAGCCCTGAAATAGACACAGGTTCCCTCCACCCTGTCAAAGACACTGAGTTTCACCTTCTGGTCGCCTCCGAATGTCTGTTTCACCTGGTCGCCCGTCAGTGTGCAAGGAAGAATAAGGCTTTCCCACTTGTTCACGTGGAAGTAGCGCGTATGTTGTAAGTAACGGGGTACTTATACGGGTCAGTACCCTTATTGTGGTTGATGCCACTTGGAGTGTAGTAACCATCGCCGTTCGGGGTTATGGTAAACTCAGAGGTGCTTTTGTTCGTAGCATCGAGATACCACTGCTTGTCTCCCATATAGAAAAGTTGGAAATTGTCAAAAAAGGCATAGCCTCCCTCGTTGGGTCTCTTGCCAGCACCGATGTAGAGAGTACCCGTCGTTGAGCCTTCATCCGCCTTTACGAGGACTGCCACACTGTTGTCGTACTTACGACTGTCCACATCCTTGTCTTCATAATAATTGCTCTCTGCGAATATCTTACCTGCATTGACACAATGCTTGATAACAATATTCTTAAAGCCATTCAAGCCATCCGTTGTTTTTTCGGAACCATTAAAGGTCATATTCTGCATCATATCCCAGTCTGCAGATTCAATGGTCTTCAGAGTCGTCTGATTGCTTATCTTCGTATAGTCTTGCGAGGCAAAGACAAAAGAAGTATTGTCCTTGTCGTTCTGGCTTTTAGGATTAAAATAAAAACCTTGGCAATTGACACGATAAAGACCTGGCTTCAAGCCTGTGATTTTCTGAATTAAGTAGTTACCTGTTTTGCCATCAAAATCGCCTTTAGGTCCTACCCAAGCCGTCATATACGCCAGTTCTTGCACATTTTCCTGCAAATTTGGGAAAACATAGGTATCTTCGTTTCTGTTGTAACAGAACTGCCAAACATTTTTTGACGCAGCATTATAAGCGCCACGCAATTCACCATTAATACCTTTGTTGTTTCGTTCGAAACGAGCATCCTGCACAAGACCAGATACATTGATATACTTTTTATTCTGGCTATTAATGACCTTATGGTAGTCATCTATATTGATGAAATAGAACGTCTCAGCCAGGCTTTCGTCCGTAGTAACCACCAGGAATTTCTTCTGTGGTTTGCCTGCTTTAGGATTAGGATCTTCGTAATAACTCAGGTAATAATTTCGCTCTTCACCATCGGTATATCCCCCCTGATTGTCTCTCCACTTAGAATAGATTTGATAACCATTCTTGGTATCAACAGACTTAATATACCATTTAATTCTATCGGGAGAAGAATTAACCAAATTACCATTTCCATCCTTATAATCCTCGGCATTGAGCTTTCCACGATCCACAAACAAATAAATGGACTTCATAGATTCATCTTTCGGATCAGAAAGAAAGATGCGCTCATCATTAGCCATGGTAGGCTTGACACCAAGATAGTCGGCAGTTCCGGTTTCGTGAGAAGTTGTAGGATTATGCACCCATGAGTGGATGTAATAACGTTTGTTGTTAGGATCGCTGTTGTTAGGATCGTCGGCGACTTCCTCTACATAGAAGTTCATACCCACTTCTGCCAGGATAGGCTGCGCTCCATAGAGGCCACCCACTGTCACAAACTTTTTGGGACCTGTTGCATACAAATATGTTATATTCGGATTATCCGGAGTGCTGACAATTGACCCTAATCTCTGATTATAAGCAGACCAGTCTATATCCTCTACACTAATTCTATCCTTCTTATCGTCAGCAAAAGACGACAAGGACATCGAGATGCACAAGGCAAGCACCGAAATTCTGAAAAAGAGTTTCATCTTCATCTTATAATTTTTTAATACATTATCAATACTTAATATCATCATCCCACACATTAAAACCATGCCATTTGGCATAGTTGTCACTTCCTTCGCCAGGAGTACCTTCGACAATAGGCTTCTTATTGCCACTGCCGTCATCCCATGACGTAGGATTGTTCATCAGATTCTCCTGACAAACCTCTACGATCCTCACCTCTGGGACTACATAAACTTTTCTTTTATTCATATTCATTTTACTTAAACCAAAGTTCATCTTAAAGCTAAAGAAATTCCAATTGGAGATTAAAATATTAGAATACGGTTATAACACCATTAAAATCCCATTAGAACACCACCTTCTTTCCTTTATAAATATACACACCCTTAGTTGTAGGTTTCGCAATCTTCACACCACTGAGAGTATAATAAGCAGCACTCTCGTTGTTGTCAACCTGAACAGAATGAACACCTGTTGACGAAGGAGGTGCAAGGAAGTCAAAGCCAAGTGCATCTTTTGCAGCTCCTGCCTTGTCGTAGAGGTTGAGCCAAGCACTCATACCGGGCACAAACCTGGGCTCTAACAAGCGGTTGAAACAACCATTAGCAAAATAATACTGATTCTCATCTGTGATGTAGGTGGGAGTTGTGGAAGCCCAGATGCTGTTACCCTCAAAGCTATCACAATCATCACCATTATCGAGAATCCTGGCTACATACTCCTTGGAGTAGCCTCCTACAGGCACGTCATTGACACGAACCAGGAAACCATTCTGTGCTCCAATCTTGTTCACCTTCGTCAAGACAACAGCACCCTTACCTTCATCGTATGCGCCCTTATAGGCTGAGATACCTGACACATCGGTGAAATCAACATCAAAATTGAACGAACAGGGTACAAGATTTTCCTCTGGCTTGATGATGACTTGATCGTCAATATTCTCATAACCTGCGCTCTTCCATGATTCGATGCCAGCAGGACGTGTATGGAAACGTGGCAATGCATTGTTGTTCCATGTCCAGTCACCCTTCTCAGAAATACTGTAGGGCAAGGTGAAGTAAACATCTTTTACGTTAGGACTGTTGAACACCATATTAGGGAAGCTCCACACATTGGCTGTCCATACCACGGTTGTAAGGGTTGGAATGTTATAGAATGCACCTTCACCAACATTAGAGATTGTCCATGGCAAAGTCACATTAGTCAACTGAGTATTCTCGAACGCCCAAGCACCGATAGTGGAAAGCGAACCAGGCAGATTGAAGTACTCAATGCTTGCATTCTTGAAAGCATGATCGCCGATAACCTCGATGCCGTCAGGCAGAACGATGTCCTTGATTTTACTGCAACTATAGAACGCACCCGCCTCGTCGCACTTACTGCCACTCAACTTGTCGTCGTAACCTCCGGCAATACGCTTCACATCATAGTAGTTGTCACCAATCTTCACGTTCTTCTCGATGACAGCAATACCATTGGCTGGAAAAGTCAGTTCGTCCCAACCAGCAACCTGGGCATAGTCGTTGACGATTTCATACTTGATGCCGTTGACGATTGTAGACTTCACGACAGGTACTGAAGGGTTTTCACCACTAACATCGTCAGGCAAATCAGTATCAGCAAGATACTTAACACCACCGAATGGGATCATAAGGGTCATATCCTTCTTGTTGTTATTTTCATCAACCTCTTTCCAGTCGTTGGTATCGTCAATCCAGGCAGTAATGGTATGACTTCCCTCAGGAGCGATGAAGTAATTATCTGCACCACCTGTTGTCACAGAGCCACCGCCACCATTAGCAATCAATGTAGCCGTTGCATGCGACTTCAAACCATCCTTGAAAGTATCGCACCAAGTGATAAAGCCTGTTCCGTATGTCTTGCCGTCCATCTGGAACTGAAGACCAATCTTCGTACCAGCAGGAATATCCTTGTCACCAGCATTGGCAATGACTGCGCCCATCACGAGGTGGTCGCCAGTATTGATGGCATCCTCGTCCTTCTTGTTGCTGACAAACACCTTGGTGACAACCAGGTCGTAACCTCCCATAACAGGAGTGAACTTATTAGAGTTGTCTGCAGAAGCTGACACATTGAAACGCTTGGTACGAGAGTTGTTGTCTTCGGTCAGTTCATTTTTGAGATCTGTATCTGGACACACTACCCAACAGCAACATGACCGCCCTTCACACTTTTCCATGAAGAAGCAAGTTTAAAGTCAACAGACTCATGAGCCTTCAAGCCGTCGCTTATAGTAACAGAACCTTTTGAGACTCCATCAATATTGACTGCAACTGTAAAATTAGCCTTCTCTGGAATATCTATATCCGAATTATTCTTTATCTTACCATACAAAACGACCTGATCACCTTCCTGGAGGTTATACTCTGCGTTCTGATTTCTCCAAGAAAGTTCTTTTAATTCAAGATCATAGCCCTTTACATTCTCCCAAGGGTCGACAACAGGATCTGGCTGGATTACCTTGCCTGCCTCAGGAACGACATAGGAAGAGTTATTACCTAAAAGTTCCGCACCTAAAGACTGGGCCAGATCTTTATTATTGTCTGTCCAGAATGGATAAGTTGAGTTATTGCCTTTCTTGTCACTTCCATAGTTGGCGATCTTCAAGCCGTCAAACTTCACATTCTTATCAGCTATACGCATGGCGCCACAAGTATGCCCCACACAAGAATAGGTGATATCCTCACCGGTAAGACCCGTACCTAAGATTTGAGTATCATAGAACACGACATTACTTGGTCCTGTCAATGTACGCACGGCATCGAAAGGAGAATCGTAAATCTGCGTATTGCGGAATGTTATATTCTTCACATCCTGCTTCAAATCGATGGCAGCCAAATCCTCATTCCAGCTGTCGGCATTGGTACCGCAACGTACAAGGATGTTGTTTTCGAAAGTAATGCCCTTATTGTTGCTGAACTTATATCCATCGAAAGTTGTATTCAGGTGAATACCTGCTGCCATGAACATATCGCGAATGTAGTTGTTGTAAACATGATGACCACTACCGCCATAGAGTGCAATGCCACCTGCACGCCAGATAAACTCGATGGTGTTGTAAGCGAAGACATTGTTCTCCTCATCCTTGGCGTTCATATAACTGTTGTTCCAACAAGCCAAGCCATCATCGCCATTATTGCGGATGGAGCAGTTATAGACTGCTGCATTGCTTGTACCCTGACAGAAGTTGACACCATCAGCAAGGTTGTTACGAATGCGGCAGTTGATAACCTTCACGCCATCGCTATAGTCCATAGCACCATTATAGTCGCCAAACCAAAAACCAGTCTCGAAGTGTTCCTCCCATACATCGTGAATCACAGAGCCGTCACAGAACACATCCATGAAGCACTTGTATACGGCCTGCTGATTATAGCGAGAGCGGAGATTAGAGTTGATATACATGTTGCAGAACTCTAAGTTCTTGCAATAGCCATCTGCACCACCATTGCTGCCATTACCACCAGAAATACCACCACCGAAAGCCTTATCACTTGTAAACTGTATATTGGTGTACCAGATACCTGCACCCGTAATCTTCACATCCTTGCAGTAGATGTTCCACATACCACTGAGATGCCACGTACCTTTTGGAATATATACCACCTTGCTGCCAGCATCAGCTGCCTTCACTGCTGCCACAAAAGCTGCAAGGTCATCCTTTCCGTCATCAGGACAGGCACCAAAGTCGGTGACACTTACCGCACCACTTGGACGGCCTATAGGATTGACAACATCTTCTATCTCCAAGAAGTCAACACCATAAGTCAAGCCATTGGCACCACTGCTCTGAATCTTGATCCTATCTCCTTCCTTAAGAGGCTCGTCTAATAGAAAGTGAACCTCATCAAAAGCGAAACAGCCAACACCCCCATCGGGAGCATCAGAAGGATTGCCACTGGCAAAATACTGCCACATCCAATACGAGTTTAGGTAAACGGTCTTCACCTTATTGCCATTGACGTAAACATCGAGGGAACCTTTCTGTCCCATACCATCACCTGTATCAGGCATGGTAAAGCGCATGGTAACGCCACGCCCTACGACATTGGCATCCTCAATGACATGTACTGTCCACTCTGCACTGGCACCATTGCCAGGCAATTCCACATAACTATGTTCGGAAGCCTGAGACGCAATGTTGAAACGATCCATCATCGCCGAAGTCTTCAAGGTGGCACCACCACCTAAAGATGCCTTCTGAGAATCATACCGCACATAAGGAACGGCAGCACCAGCAATACCGTCAGCCTTGGGCCCAGGTATCTGAAAATCCTTTGCATCAGCTACCGAAGCCTGCGCCTGGAGCAAAGAACCCAATGCCATCGACAAGACAACGGCTCTCATCACATTCAAAAACTTGTTCATATTTATTAATTCATATTATTGTTGTAAGTCATAGACTGTGGTGCAAAATTACAGCCAATACAAACATGATACAAGAAGACTAACGTATATATAATGAAAAGATAAATGATAATTTTACAACCCACTAACAATCAACACTTTACAAATCAAAGAAACTATTATTGTATAATGAGAATATGAACTATCAGAAGAAAAAAGGCAAACAAAAGCCCCCATAAGCACGTATGGGGGCTTATACCTATATGAAGAAATGGAGTTATTTGGTAACAACCACCTTAACAGACTTACCAGCTTGACGCTTGATATAGATTCCCTTACCAGAAAAACCATTCACACGCTTGCCATCAAGTGTATAATATTCGGCAGAAGAAGTTACATCTGCATTCACCGACGAAATACCAGTTGAACCTTTCTTGATGACAGAAATCGTCATATCTGCAAGATTCAATTTCACATCGTAAGTACCTGCCTCGGTAATATTCCACTTGTTGTCGTCACCACCATATACAACCTTGCTGTCGTCTGCAGCATCCTTCACATAAGCAGTCTGATCAAATCCCATATACTTATTGACAATAAACTTGAACTCACCCTCTTTTAGATCGGCTGTTGCGGTATAAACCATAGGATTCTCTGCATCCTGCGTCAATAGTACACCTTTGTCTATCTGCCATCCATTAGGAGTTGCATCGCCTATCATCCACAACTCAGCATGTTTGGCATGGGCATCCTGATAAGCTGACTTGGTTAGGGTTATAGTTTTGTTATTTACATCACAAACAATGTCATAGTTGGCAGACTCGCTTACCATAAATTTCTTATCTTCACGATTGACTTCTGAAGATACCAAATTGGCTGCGACACCATTCTTTAAAGTAACATCTGCCTCACCAGCACGGAGCTGATAACCATTGAAGTCACTCTCAGCCATCAACTTAAATCCTTTATCTGCCTCAAGATAAAGAGTAGCTTTGCAAATTCCATCTTCGTCAGGAAAAAGTACGGTACTGTTGGCAAATCCCCAACCGCTCCAGATAGCATCGCCTATCACAAACAGATGATCTACTACGAAATCGGCATAATGCTTTTTGATATCGATTGTCATGTCTAAAAGATTTACCGTCACATCGTAGGTAGCTGCCTCGGTGATTTTCCACTTGTTATCTTCACCGCCAAGAACCACCTTAGTATCATCTGTGGCATCTCTCAAATAGAAAGTCTGACCAAAGCCACCATCATTATTCTGAGCTATTTTCATCTCACCAACCTTCAAATAGGTCGTAGCTTTAAAAACCATTGGATTCTCCAAATCCTGTTTCAGCGGGGTTAAAGAGCCAAAATCCCAACCACCAGAAGTTGCATCACCAACCATCCACAAAGCATTGTGATTGACAGGGTGGTCTTGATAAGCAGACTTGGTGGCTGTAATGGTCTTGGTATTGAGGTCGCAAACTACATCATAGTTTGCAGACTCCTTTACCTGAAATTTCTTGTCGTAACCATTCTCCTGGTTATCGTACAGCTGAGCAGCCACACCTTCTTCAAGTTCAACGTCGCTGTCACCTGCATGATATTGTAAGCAATCCCAATTAGCAGCAGTCAGCAACTTAAATCCCTCCTTAACGGTCTCACCATCTACCTTTTTCAGATAAACAGTCGCCTTAAACACATTTTCGCCATCAGGCAACATGACAACACTATTAGCAGCAGTCCATCCACCCCAAACAGCGTCACCGACAATCATCAACTTATCTGCTGCAAAAGAAGCCACAACACTCATGGCAAACAAAACGCAGCACATTAAAGAACGAGTAATTTTTTGTACCATAATCATCTAATTTAAAATTTATATTAGCGTTAATATTTTTTCATTTCATTCATCCATCACGACTTTGCGTGAGAGTGTACTAAAAGGCTTGAACACCTTGGCGTACGCTAACTGTAAATCCTTACGCAGATAGAAAGTATATTTGCCTGGAACAGCAACACTCCATCCCTCTACATCGCCATTGGTGGTTTCCACGTTGCAGTAAGTGTTTCTGAGCACAGTTTTTCCCACACTGTTACTTATTTCGAGCGCAACTTTTTTTTAATACTTTCAAAAGAACCTTTCAGTTTTTTGCTGTTTCTTTCATACACAACCTTCATTTTATCTGCCTTTGCGCTGATAATACCCGTATTCAAGGTTTCACTGTACTTGACAATAACTGTTCTGTCAATAGAACAACTGCCATAAGGCACTTCCACTGTAGTACACTTCTTGTTGGGATCATAGCTATATGTTGCAGATTTTCCATTCACAGTAGCCGACAAAGGAGTTGGCGTGTTGAAGATACGCAACTGATAGGAACGATTAACAGGTGCCCTGCCAACAGTACCCTTGCGAGAAGATATAACGTATCTGCCCATCTGACCCTCACAAGCCTGCGCAAAGTTGATAACTGCGTACTTGGAAGCATAGTCTGGATTGTCGCCATCGTCTTCATAGAGAGTCCCCTCGCCGTTAGCTCCCGACACAACATTGAGAATCATTCTGTCTGGACGCTCGGTAACATTCATTACCGTCTCAGGATTATAAGGTATAATGGCACCCTGGCGGAAGAAATAAGGTATCTGTTCGTCTGTGTATGACAAGGTACGCTTACCAGGTCCTTGAATCAACTCATGAGTATCCACGCTCCACCACTGACCTTTTGGAAACCACACTTCCTTTTCTGTCATGCCGTTAGCGCCGCTCTTAGTTGTAATAGGAGCCACAAGGATATCATCACCAAAGAAATATTCACCATCATAAGTATACGCCTCATCCTGCTCTGGATACTCATAGTAGAGTGGGCGACAAATCGACAAACCTGTATCGTAAGCCTTACGTGCCATTGTATATATGTATGGGAAAAGTGAATAGCGTAGGCGGACAGCCTCAAGGATGGTAGGAAAGTTGGGGAACTTCCATATTCTTCTTTCTACTCTACCATCAGCTGTGGCATGAGTACGGAAAATAGGGGTAAATACACCAAACTGTATCCAACGCAAGACCAAATTTGGATTGTTTACCAACTCGTCATTAGAATACATGTGTCCTCCCAAATCATGTCCCCAATAGCCATAACCTACATTGGATGCTGTAGCTGTAAAATAAGGTTCAAAAGCCAAAGCCTCATAACTGATATTGGCATCGCCCGAGAATCCTATCTGATAGCGATGGCTTCCCAAGCCTCCCCAACGATGAAAGATAACGGGGCGATGGTCTGTACGCTTAGTTGCCTCATTAAAAAAGACATGGTTGCACCAGAAAGTCTCGCTTAATGCCTTGGTATAAGGACTGGTAAGATACTGCTGCCAATCGAGCCACCAGAAATCTACGCCTTCACTTTCATGATCTCTGATAATATTACGAAAGAACGACTTTGTAAAATCAGTATAATCCAAACTCCACTTAATGGTATTACCTTCAAGATACTTGCCATTCAAATCCTTTCGCATCTGAGAGAAATAAGCTGGCGATTCTATCTCGTTGATACCATCAGCAGGGTGTAGATTGAGTGCCGTCTTAAAGTTCTGACTATGCATATCAGCCAACAAACCTTTAGGGTCTGGTAACAAATTAGTGTTCCACGACCAGCCTGTCCATCCTCCCCGGCCCGCAGATTGACTATAGTCATTACCATTCCAATGCCAGTCCATATCCAAAATCATCACATCAGTAGGAATCTTGTTTGTTTTCAAGTCTGTCATAATATTACGGTAGTCCTGTGCCGAATAAGAAGCATACTTACTATACCAGTATCCGAAGACATAATCGGGAGGCAACGGAATTCTTCCTGAAATCTTAGTATAATCGGACACTGCCTTTTTGTAATTGTCGCCATAACCAAGAAGATAAGTATCCATAGCATGTTCGTCAGCACGGGGCGCCCACCAGGAATACCCTACCTCATTATTATAAACGAGAGCATAAGAACTTCCTCCATCGGCACGCGTAGCTGTCCAGGAATCATCAATCACAGCCCATCCAGAACGAGAAACCAATCCATTTTCCATCTCACTGCGCTTACTGTCACCCATCAGGCCGTCCAGTGTTCTACAGGTACCCTTCAGATTCAGTGGGTCTGATTTGCTAGGATACCAAACTGAAGGAACGCCATGATTGCTGACAACAACTTTCAGATTGTTGGCTGACGCAGGTACAGTACGAGGGTCTGTACCCTTACGATACTTCAACTTGAGATTAGATGTCTCTATATAAAGAAAGGTATCGTCCTCTGACTTTGTAAAAGCTGGTACATCAAGTTTTCTGTTGAGCACAGTAAACGTAGCACGGTCTTCAAACCGAGCATTTTCACTATACTCAATACGTATCATTTCGGGTGTCAAGACTGTAAAACGCGCATTGCCACTTATGACAATGGCTTCGCTTGATGCCACTGGGTTATCTACTATAGATTGCGCCTCTGCCAAAAAGAGGACAACCAAAGCAAGAGCTAAAGCAAAAAATCGCTTGATTGTCATGATTTTACTATAAAAATAGGTTTAAAATATTAAGTCTAACTATTTACACTAATTGCATTTGTTTACATTAACGATTGCAAAGATAGTCTTTTTATTAATAAGTTATGATGACATTCATTAAAAATACAAACAAACAAAAACACATACCTACTGGCTATCAGCTTGTTAACATTTACGATACTCTTAAAAGATACAAATTATATACAAACGATTATGACCTTTACAGAAGGATTATCAACATAAAAAGAGTGACGATAGAACATATAGACTAAAACAAAACTTTCTTTCCTCTATTTACATATATCCCTTTCCGGGGCTTATCTACAGGCACTCCACTCACAGAATACCAAGAAGCAAACTCACCAGAAGCAGACTTATCGGCTATTATAGCAGACAGTCCCGAGGAGTGTTCTGCCTTGGTAACATAAACTCTCATCTTCTCTAAGTCGATGGTGATATCATAATACCCTGCCTCAGGAACCATGAACTTAAAATCCTCTCCCAAGGTTGTAATATGAGCAAGACTGACAAAAGAATTAAACTGATAATCTTTATACTCAGCACAATAACTCTTACAATATCTCCAGTCACGGCCATTAGTAAACTTGAACAACTCATTAGCTTTTAGGTAAGTTGTCACTTTGTAAACCTTGCCTTCCCCATTGTTTGTCATAGGAACAGCATAGGCCAAGTCGTAAGCTGCATGCCCATTGAGTTGTACAGCCTCTCCTGTGATATAAATATGGTCCTCATCATTGGGGCCTTCCATCACCACCATAGTCCAATATTCCAAAGAAGGAAGCACAAAAGAAACATCATCTCCATTCTGTGTAAAAGCAAGTTCCTGTACTGCTCCTGCATGAATGTCTGGAGTTGCCATCCAAACCTTATCTATCTTGCGATTGGCAGTTACAGTTATGGGAATACCTGTACACTTATCTGGAAAAGTGCGTGTTCCCCAAACATCACGCCAGGAAAGATCGTCGGTATTGAGAAAATTCAAGAAATGAAGTACATCACAATTACCAACCTTCTTAGCAAAAGTTGTGATAGAATAGCTCTTTGGAGGCCAAGCATTTACAGAATAATTGGACGAAGTGCTGACCACAGGCAGATAAGCAGCCTTGGAGGTAGTACCTCTCAAAAAATTCTGATAAGCCGTTTGAAAGTCATAGTATCTTACCATAGCTGTCTTAAGAGCATCACTCATTGACAACGGTGCTGCAGGGAAATACTCACGGGTAAGCATATGATCCCCCATCTCGAGATGAGAGCCGCCCAAGGCTGCTATCACAGCATCGGTAAGCAATACTCCTGGAGTATTCACCATTTTGTCACCTGAGCCTCCGTTATCCGCTTTGTCATAATTGATATAAGCTGCGAAAACCGTCTGCCGTTGATGGTCGCTATACTTGTCGTTCACCTGAATAATACCCAAAAGATTGGCAAAATCGGCTTCGGAAACACCTCCATATCCATTGTCATTACCCCATACTTCATTATAACAGAAATCTACGTCGCTACTGACGATATTATCTGCTCCATAACCAGAAACCGCATTCATTATCAGATCTTTATCTGGGTGAGCCGACTTCATTGCTTGAATAAATGATTTATAACTCGCAGGCAAATCTACCACTTTGTGACGGGCATCATATACGTCGCCACGATAGCCCAACTGATCTATCTGGAAACCATCAAAATCCAAATGGCTGTATATTTCTGTATTCCTTTCTGCCATATACTGTTGCCAATCCATATTACCAGGTACTTGCAGATAAATATTACTTGCCCAAGAACTGGGCAAACCGTGATAGTCTTGATAAAAATTGCCCGATCCATCTTTTTTCAACAGAGCCCAGTCGGTTTTTACTCCATCATTCTCAGCATTCTTCCATGCACCGAAACAAAGGTTATAAAAGATAGACTTCATACCATACTTATGCTGCTCTGCTATGTAGTTCTTGACAAATTCTACACCAACCCAACGGTTGCTGATATCCTGATACCAAGGTATGAGTGAGCCATGGGCATCCAATTTTACTGGTTTGTGATGCATCCACTGCCAGTCTTGGAACTGAACTCCATTGATATGAAGCCTGTTAAGATAAGCCATCTCGTTCTTAATATTAGCATTCTTGTCTATGCTTCCACCAGCATTGTCAAAATCGGCAACAAAGCCATAACGAGGAAAACGTTTCCAGTCACTTGACACATCAACGGCTACCGTGCCCAAAATGGTAGATTGGTCATTGGTTTCTGTATAGACTTCTACCAAATAACCTTGATAATCGGTCATTGGGGGAGTCCAAGACCACTTATTATCACTCATCACGTCAGACAATTTATGGGTCTCCAAAATGGCAGAACCATGCCTGTAACGCACCATCGTATTAGCAGGAACATTGCCACTTAATACAAATACTACAGACTGACCTGGTATATAACAAGCCTTATCAGTAGTCATATCCACCGTAAGCCGTGAAGATATATTGTCGGCAGAGCTGTATACAACCAACAACGAAAGAGCAAAAGAAAGTAGATACTTAGAAACAAAGTGTAAAAAAAACGTTTTTCTCATCATTTAAAGAAATAAAAAGTCTCCACATGTTAAACAAAAGTATCAACATGGGGAGACTATATTTTAACAAATAAATTATTTCTCGAAGATACTGATGGCATAACCACCACCTGCACCCGCGTTCAACTTAAGAGAAGTTTTGTTGGTCACCACGCGCTTAGTGATAACGTATGACTGCTGGTTTGCCTTGTAGCTTGCATTCTTGCCATCGGCATAGATGGTAGCTACATATTTCTTGCCTGGAGTTAGAAAATCGAGTTTGAGGTTAGACTGATGAGCTGTCTCACCTACCGTACAACCTACAAACCAATTGCCTGTACCTTTAGCTCTACGGGCAACCGTAACATACTGACCAGGCTCTGCCTCCAAATAACGACTCTCATCCCAGTCTATAGCAACGTCCTTGATAAACTGGAAAGCATCTGCATACTTTTCGTAGTTCTCAGGTATATCTGCAGCCATCTGCAATGGGCTGTACATAGTAACATACAATGCCAACTGACGAGCCAAAGTTGAGTTGATGTGATGATGCTTGTTAGGGTCTATCTTATTCATGTCACCCTCCAATATACCTGGAGTATAGTCCATTGGACCACCCTGTAAACGAGTAAAAGGCAATACCGTAGTATGGAAAGCCTTATTACCCGCAAATGATTCATACTCTGTACCACGAGCCGACTCGTTTCCAATGAGATTAGGATAGGTACGGCAAAGACCTGTAGGGCGAACAGCCTCGTGTGCATTTACCATGATGTGGTGTTTGGCCGCCTCGGTAACGCAATAGAGGTAGTGATTATTGAGCCACTGTCCGTAGTGATGCTCGCCACGTGGAATAATGTTGCCCACATAACCACTCTTTACAGAATTGTATCCATATTTGTTCATTAAGTTGTATGCTGCCTCAAGATGGCGCTCGTAATTACGAATAGAAGCCGAAGTCTCGTGGTGCATCATCAGACGAACGCCCTTGGAATGAGCATAATCGTTAAGTCCTTTAAGGTCGAAGTCGGGATAAGGAGTTTGAAAGTCAAAGACATAATCTTTGCTATGACCAAACCAGTCTTCCCAACCAATGTTCCAGCCCTCTACCAGTACCTGAGAGAATCCGTTTTTGGCAGCAAAATCTATATACTTCTTTACATTCTGAGTATTGGCAGGATGTTGTCCATGGGGGGTGCATTTACTGTAATCGGTAACACCAAGACGAACAGAAGGAAGATCATTAGTATAAGACCACTGCTTGCCACCACCTATCATCTCCCACCATACCCCGATGTACTTTACTGGCTTTATCCAAGATGTATCGGTATATTTGCAGGGTTCATTGAGATTGAGTATCAAACGAGAAGCAAGAATCTTACGGGCATCATCTACCACCATGATAGTACGCCAAGGAGTAGAGCATGGAGTCTGCATATGTGCCATGTTGCCTTGAGCATCGGGGGTGAGTTGTGACTCGAAAATAAAGTTCTTATCATCCAAGTTCAAATGCATACATGAGTAATCCACCAAAGCCGCCTCATGAATATTGAGATAAATACCATCTGCTGTCTTCATCTGAAGCGAAGTCTGCACACCTGTAGGCGAGAAGATTGTCTGGGAAGCATTACTGCAAATAGCACTCTGCAGCAAACCTCTAATTTCTGAGAGTTTAGACTCCGTATAATCATACTCCTGCGTGTCATAGTCACCAGGAATCCACCAGGCCTTGTGGTCACCCGTCATGGCAAATTGAGTATGTTCTGCCTTCACTACAAAGTAAGGCAAATACTTCTGCTGGGGGAACTCATAACGAAAGCCGACGCCATCATTATATACGCGGAAACGAAGGTTCATGTATCTACCATTAGAAGGCTTTTCCATTTCAATGAAAAGTTCATTATAATGGTTACGGATTTCTTTCTCCTCACCCCATACAGGCTGCCATTTTTCATCAAATGTGGAAGTGGACGCCTTATTGATACGGAACATGTCCATCAAAGAGTTTTCCTCTGCCAACTCAATGCCCAATGTACTTGGGTTAATGACTGTCTTGCCTTTGTAATCTACTTGATAGACCGGGGTTCCTTTGTCATTGAGCGAGAAAGTAACACTGAGATTGCCATCTGGAGATTTTACAGTTTGAGCAGAAAGCCATGCAGGAAGCATCATCATTAAACTTAAGAGCAAAATACTCAACAGTCCTTCTCGCCCGGAGAGGGATATTATATGTTTCTTCATATTTATAGCTTTATTCAAGTTTGGTTATTTTAAATACGTTAATCTATCTTAGTTGCAGTCATCGTCATCTTCTTCAGATTGATAACTATATGGTATTTGCCAGCTTCAACAGCACTCACACTCCACTTATAGTCGTGTGCATCGCCATCTGCACGACTGACAACCTCGGCTGCTGTTTCAGAAAGTGAAGCTCCAGGAGTAGCCGCCATCAACCAAGCCTGCACTCCATCCCAGTTACGACCACCAAGCATAAATTTAAGTTCGCCTGCCTTCAATTCCATTTCAGCAGAATAAGTATATTTATTTACCTTAGTCAGTTCGATAGCCTTGTCATTCCAATCCCAGCCTGCAGATGTTGCACTACCCCATGCATAGATAGAATTATATGGGAAATTAAAGGTTGGATCTTCAAATTCAGCATTCTCTACATTGATATTGACATCCTCGATACTACCATCATTAAAGTTTACCAAAGCATCCTTAACGTCAGCAGAACCCTTAAGAGTAGTGCCATCCGACATAAAGAGTACATATGAAAGGGTTATATCACCATCCAAATCCAATCCAAAGAGATTGAATGGAGCTACTATACTCTTATCCTCAGCATTGACTGTAACCTCAGATACAGCAGAAACAGGAGTATTGGCTACACCTGAAACCATATTGTAGCTTGAGTAGGCTCCAGTAAGGATTACATAACCTCCCTGTACAGATAAATCTTTACCTTCGGCATTCTTAGCTGCTAAATCGGGCGTAGTCAATGTGAGTTTACGCGTAAGACGCTTCATAGCTATAGTGTAACTCTGGCTATCACCCGTCAAGTCTGTCTCGGTAGCTACACCATAACAGAACGCATCAGGATTGCCGTTGATGGCATTTGCATCGTTTACCATAAAGGTGGAAGCATCTACAGTAGCTCTTGCCTCAGCAACTGTAATATGACTGGCGCCATTATAGCATCTGAATGTATAATCATTATTACTCTTCAAAGTAAGCTGCTGGGTGTTACCACTCACCGTGCTTACCTCATCATTTATGCTCAAAAAATAAGAATTTGGGGCATTATTCAAACCGCAAGAGCCCCAATCGGTTTGGATGGTAACAGCAGTCCGTGGCTTTACTATTGGGTCAGGCAACTCATCCTCGCAAGAAGAAAATGTTGCAACAGCAGTAGCCATCACTGCCATATAGCTGATTGATTTTAAGATACGTTTCATGTTCTTTCTAATATTTAATTTTCAGATAACAAAAATTATTCAGGCTTGCTCAAGCGAACAACCTTGCAGGCATGAGGAGCCAATTTCGCAGAAACCTTAGTTACCTCACCTTCATCGGTATGAGTCCAAAGATCTCTCACTTTCATACTACCCGAAATACCCAGGGCAGAGAGTTCTACACCGCGTTCCTGTTCTATATTCTCACGGTTGAAGAGAGCCACAATGTAATCGCCATTGCTCATCTGACCATACCATACTTGGCTGTTAGCATCTTCAGCAATCTCTATACCCGCGCCATTTCTTGTTGTAGATATATTGTTACTCAAAGGCTTTCCTACAAACTTATCCTTATTGAGTTCCAACACTTCTTCGTTCTGGTAGAAACTTACATTGTGGGCAGCTCTTGCTGCACTATAAAAACTCTCGCTATAACTATTCTCACCCGACTCATAACCAATAGTATTATACTCATCAGCTACGGCAATAGGACCACCAGCCATAAGTTGCAGAGTGATACAAGACCGACGCTCATCATCAGAATTGAAACGACGCATGAGTTGGAAGTCTCCATCGGCAATAACCTTGCCACGACCAGTAATATCAGACCAATAAGTAAAGCCATCAAACTGGTTGTTGGCTGCAGGCCACTGATCTACCTTAATATACTGCGCACCGCGCCAACGGCTTGACAAGTGATCCCATCCACCTTCGCAGGCGTCATCCACAATGCGAACCATATTGCCATACTGAGCTTCGTACTGACCATGATCTTTCATATTAGGCATCACGATAGAAGTAAACACACCATACTTTTGGGCTGCCTCAGCGATATACTGCAAAGCCAAACGATACTCCGCACTACCATAGCCACGGCCTTCACCCTTAGTGCCACCTCCACGAATACCATCTTCAAAGAGACACATAAAGTCCATACGGATGAAATCAACACCAATACTCTTATAATATTTGAAGAAGCCGTCGATGTATTCCTTACCACCTTTGTGGCTGGGAACGATCCATGTAAAGATGTCGCCGTCAGCATCAGGATTCTTCACTTGATCCTTACCCTGCTCATAAAGCAAATTACGTACAGTATACTTTGTTCCCTCGATAGGACAATCTAAAGAGCCATGCACCCAAAGGGGGTTGTCGTAGATGCCCAACTTTAAGCCTTTATCCTTGCACATCTTAATAAGTTCGGTCAATGGAATATGAGCATATGAGGTCATGTAAGGATGCCCAGCATTATCATCGCCCAACATAGCCATGAAGCCATCGGTACAAATCATATCGTAACCATATGGCAAAAGATTCTCAGCCACCCAGTCGATATTTTTCTGCCAAACCTCTTTGGGCATATTGCGGTCCGTTCCGTTCTTCTCTGCCAAACGACCATACTCATACACCGTCCAATAAAGAGGTGCTTTCCCGGCTGTCTCTGGAGTAGGTGTAGGAGTTACAGGATCGTCTGGGATATCTTCTGGAGTCCAACCTGTATTGAAGCTACCTCCATTTATCGAGTAATCGCTACATCCCATTATCATAAAAGATAACATTACTGCGACAATTGATAAAACTATCTTTTTCATATATGATTCTACTTATTATTATTTTTTTTCAAACTTAACCTTCATGTCAATGACATTGATGCTAATCTTGTAGTTACCAGCTTGTGAAGCCTCAACCTTCCACTTATAGTCAGGACTTTGACCAAGTACTTGTAAATCTGAAGCAGAGAGCGGTGCAAGATCATTTGTAACATCCTTACTCAAAGGACGAAGCCACTCAATATTGACACCCTTGTTTGGATCATTCTCCAATCCAAACTTCAGTTCGCCCTCTGTCAAGGTTGTTTCAATGACGAAAGTTCCCTTGGCTGCATTTGTATCATACTCCAAAGGCAACAGGAACGGATAGTTCCATCCATTAGAAGTGGCACTGCCCCAAATCCAAATATTCTTGATCGGGAGATCTGAAGGTACCACTACTTCTTTCTGCTTTTCAAAGGTAACAGTCATGTGATATGTATCAACTGTAACCTTATATTTACCCGCTTCGCCAGAAAGGACCTGCCACTTGGTATCAGGACTGGTTCTCTTGACAGCTCGTGAGTCAGTAATAGACTGGTTCTCGGAAGCAGCCATAATAAAATCGCAGTTCCAATCACTTGGGGTATCCAATGGGAATTTCAACTCACCAGCAGAAAGCTGACCAATCCATGTAAATAAGAACTTATTGACAGGATCTTGTGTCATTTCCAAAGAGGCACCAATATTCCATCCTGCCGCACAAGCATTACCAACCATATAAAGTTTGTCTATCTCAGGAGTAGGATAAGTAATTGTAGGCTGCTCGCCTGTTGAAAGATCTGCATTTACAACACAGAAACCGTCTTTTTTCACATGGAATGTTAGAACAGCATCGCTCTCAGCATCTACTGCAATCTTGTAATCACCAGCCAACAATGCACCAGCATAACTGTACTTTGTTTCAGAAAGAACCTCTTCCATTAAAACACCCTCACCTTCTGTGGCATCAGCCTTGAAAATGTAAAGATTACGCGGTTGAATCTCATAACCTGTCACATTGACCGTTGTTGTAGATATCTCAGGTTTCATGTAATGGTCTGCACCAGTTACTTCTGCGATAATCTCTCCTTCAACAACAGCAGTTGTACCAGTAGAAACTCCCCACATCTTCAAATATGAATTAAGTTGCTTATGAGTGAAACTAACGGAATTCTGTCCCTCGGGAATATAAATTTTACTGATGGAGTTCTCAAAGTTGTTACCCTCGAGATCCATCTTGAAATAATAATTTATTTTAGTACCCTCACCACGGTCTTGAGCTTCGCCCCATGTAAAGGTAATAGCAGTCTCTTCTCCCTTATCCTGCTCAAGGGTCACCGATTCCTCAGAAGCAGCAAGGTGCATCTGATCGTCCACTCCTGGAATGGAGAACCGAATATCATCACTACTACAGCTTGCCAAAAACAAAGGAATGGCGACAAGTATGAATAAAATGAATTTCTTCATGATAAATATCTTCTAAATGATGGTTTGTTATGTTTAATTCCAATATGGAGCCTGCTTCAACTTGGCATTTTTGTCCATCTCATCCTGGTGAATTGGGAACCAATAGAATGCCTTTTTGTAAACACGTGTCTGATAAACTGTACGCTTATAAAAACTTGCAGCATCACGTCCATAAGCATTCATTCCATAGAAAGGACCAGTAAGCACCTTCTCAGCTTCCTTCCAGCGTCGTAAGTCATCATAGCGCAGTCCCTCACAATTAAGTTCTACGCGACGCTCTGCATGAATCAGATTTCTCATCTCAGACTGATTATTGAGATTGACATGTATGTAGTTGTCATCTGTATTACCTGTGGTATACTGGCGAACACCTGCACGCTCACGAATCTTATTGAGGTATGTCAGGATTTCCTCATTGCCCGGATCACACTCATTGAGAGCCTCTGCATAGTTAAGGTAAGCCTCTCCCAAACGGTAAAGTATTCCAGGGCGATACTGATAACTACCTTGTTTTACATTATCCTTATAGTAAATTTTCTTTTTTGCGAAGTACCCGTTCTGAGGAGCATCATGAGTTCCGTTGTTGTCGGTCTCTGTTCCATCACCTCTGAACATATTATAAACACGATCTTCCTGATTGAAATAACCATTGTTGAAGTTTACGCAAATATAAAAACGAGGTTCACGATGGCAATACATATTATAAGTACCCTTGCGGGTGATGGAACCTCCATTACAAATAGAGGCCCAGTCGGTATTGTCGCGCTGTTCGTCGGCATCAGAAAAACCTTCTTCCTTATAATTAGATGCAGGATCGGTAATAGGAAGACCATTCTCCATTGAGAACGCATCTACCAAAGACTGTGTTACACCCAGACCTCCATTACCGCTGCTACGCAAAGGCGTTGCAAGCCCCTCATAATAAGAATAATTACATCCACCAGGACGAGCAAACAGAATTTCGGTATTACCCTCATCGAAACGCTTAAACATCATATCCTGATAAGACATAAACGGGTCTATCTTGCCATCTGACATTTTCACCTCATACAATTTATAACCAGCAGACTCTGCCTCTGTAATCAACTCTTTGCAAGCATCGGCAGCCTTTCTCCATTTGCTGGCATCGTAAGTCTGGTTTATAATGTTTTCTCCCTTGTCGTTCTTGTAGTTGGCATAGTCAGTATTACCATTAACCAATGGGCTTGCAGCATAGAGCAACATACGCGCCCTTACAGCCAGACACATAACACTGGTAGCACGGCCATACTTGCGAGCCTCTGTATATTTGGCAGGCAATATCTTAGAAGCGGCCTGCAATTCCTTATCACACCAATCAATTACTTGGTCATAAGGTGTCTGACCAATCATCAGATCACTCAAGTTGAAGTTGGATGGTGTGATTTCGTCAGGTGCAAAAGGAATACCACCGTATGTATTGGCAAGCAGAGCATAGTAATATGCCTTCAAGAAGCGACATTCAGCTTTCATGTACTCCACCTCTGTTGGGGTTATGCCCTGTTCGTTCAAAGCATGTACATTTTGGATAAAAATGTTTGCCTCACGAATACGCTGTGGAAAATTGGCCCAGAAGTTGCCATCCCATTTGCTGTTGGTAGTCCACTCACCCAAAATAAAAGGAATGACATTCCAACCACTGAACTGGCGATAACGCTCTGAAGGTGTCATGTCGTCACCTAAAATCTCCCAACCCTCATACTGCAAATAGCCAAGATATGGGTCAGGAATTCCAGAATAGACATTGGCAAGCCAGCCCTCGGTACGGGTCTTGTCCTCAAAGACCATCTTCAAGTCAAGTTCGGTGTCACTCTCCTTGTCCAAATAATCAGAACAAGACGAGAATCCGAACATGCCTAATACCATTGTCACAATATATAATGTCTTTCTCATTGTTTTTTGTCTTTTATTATTTATTACTAATCAAAAATTCAACTGGAACCCAAACATTACAGAGCGCATGGATGGATATTTTAGTCCATCGGTTGTATCAAGCTCTGGATCCCACAATTTGAACTTAGAAATATAGAACAAGTTATTACCACTAACAAAGAAGCGGATATTGTTGGAATAAATTGCCTTAGTAATGCTTCTTGGCAAAGTGTAACCCAGTTCAATTGACTTGAGACGCAAGAAGCTCATGTCTTTCTTCCACCATGTTGAGGCATAATTGTTATTGGGGTTGGTGCTTTCCGACAAACGTGGCCAGAACACATCTTGTGACGGATTTTCCTCTGTCCAGCAATCCTTATAGTTTGCATAAACATTTCCCATAACTCCTTGACCACTTCCTGGAATAAAGTACTGAGTACCTCCTATAATACGATAGCTCTGTCCTGTTCCCTGGAAGAAGAAACTAAAGTCAAAGTTCTTGTATTCAACATTACCACCAAAACCATAAACAATTCTTGGAGTCGTTGTTCCACCTATATATCCCTCATCCTTGGCATCGATAACACCATCATCGTTCATATCGCGATATTTGATGTCACCAGGTCGAACTACAGAGCCTATATTTGGTGTAGGAATACCTGCCTTCAACTTACCATTTTCAAAATCTTCGTCTGTATAGAGACGTTCTGCCTGAAGTCCCCAAAGTGTACCAATAGAACGACCTGTTAATGAACGATAAGTACCCTTTACTGACTCTGGTTCATCATACTCCTTGACTTCATTCTTGGCATAGGTGAAATTTGCTCTTAAAGCTACTCGCAAATCCTTGCCAAACTTGTGATTCCAAGTAATAGTACCATCCACACCACTGTTGTCTACGACGCCATAGTTGGCATAGGGGTTACTCAAGAAACCTGCCTGTGTAGGAATAGTCTTACGCTGCATGAATATGTTGGTACGATGCTCATAGAAGTAGTCAAACTGGAGGTTAAACTCATTCCAAAGTCCCAACTCTATACCAACATTGGTCTTTGTAGAGGTTTCCCATGTCAAATTGTTAACACCTACCTCACCCTCAGAATATCCTTCACGCCAATAATCACCAGCATAACCAAAATGATAGCCAGAAGCTCCTGTGTTAATAGTGGTAATATAAGCGAAGCGGCGTCCTCCGATATCATCATTACCGACTTTACCTATAGAGCCTTTCAACTTCAAGAGAGTCAGCCAATCAGCACTGTTTCTCATAAACTTTTCCTCAGAAATAATCCAACCTAAGGCAAGAGATGGGAAGAAACCGAAGCGATGGCCTTTGGCAAAATTCTCACTACCATTGTAACCGAAGTTGAACTCACCCACATAACGACGGTCGAATGTATAAGAAAGACGACCCGCTATACCTTGTGAACGCTTAGGCTGGATATCACCCCAATCGTAAGAACGCTGGTTGTAAAGGACGAGGGCATCTACGGCATGCTTCTTGGCAAAAGTATGATTATAGCCTAAGGAGAACTCTAAATAAGTACTGTTATTACCATAATTTGCATTGGAGCTATGCCCTAAGAACTCGCTACCATAAGAAAGTACACCATGAATCAGCTCTCCCTCATCACCTCGCGACTTAGCCACACCATAATAGGTTGGGGTCTTTCCACGAGTTACAAAGTTCTCGTTATAGGTATCAAATGCAAAAGTTGCCTTGAACTTCAAACCAGGTGTAATCATTTTCAGGTTTTGTTCCAACTGGAAGAGAGACTCCAACTTACTTCGTGTTCCTCTATAATAGCCCTGCTGTGTACTCTCTGCCCAAGGATTGAAACGATTGGCACTGGCAATAGGGATAGTACCATCTGAATAAATGGCAGGATGTACAAATGGTGGGGTTTCGAATGCATGAGTAAACACATTGTCGGTACCACTATTCGACTTGCGCAAGTTCTGCAGATATCCACCCACATTGAAACGAAGCAAGGTGGTTTTAGTCAAATCGAGATCAACATTGGCACGCATATTAAAGCGTGTCAGTTTTGACCCTGTATCATAAGGCAAAGTATCATCTGTCTCCATAATGCCAGTCTCGTGATAGACAGAAGCTGTCAATGAATACCTTAATATATTAGTTCCTCCAGAGACTGTCATGTTACCTCGGGTAGAAGTGGCATAGTCCTTAGTAATAGCATCTATCCAGTCTACATCAGGATAAAGATCTTTATCGTAACCAGTATATGTTTTCATGATTTGATCCTTGGTAAACATTCTCTTACTGGGATCAGAACATAAATTATTAAGTAACGTCATATATTCAGCTGCGCCGATAAATTCGGGCAGTTTGGTCGGTTTCGTAATAGCCTGCTCAAATCTGAAGTCAATAGAAGGCTTAGCAACAGAGCCACGCTTGGTATTGATGATAATGACACCATTAGCACCACGTACACCATACATGGCACTTGCAGAAGCATCCTTCAATACCGAGAACGACTCGATTTCTGCAGGATCTATATCGTTCAAACTACGCTCTACACCATCTACCAATACTAATGGAGAACTACCGCCTGCACCAAAAGTTGAAATACCTCGAATCCAGAACTGCGAGTTGTCATAACCAGGTTCACCAGAAGGCTGATATGCGATAACACCAGCCAATTGACCAGCTAAGTTGTTACTCATTGAACGAGAAGAACCCATCTGAAGATTTCCTGGGTCAATTGTCTGAATAGAGCCAATGACCGAAAGTTTTTTCTGATTACCATAACCTACGACAACAACCTCATCGGTACTTACCGCATCTTCTTTCAACTGGATATTAAAGTTAATATCAGATCCTACCTTTACCTCTTGAGGCTTAAAACCGAGATAGTTAAAAACCAAGACACTGTTTTTGTTTGGTACATCGATATAGAAGTGTCCATCCATATCAGTAATAGCAATCGTCTTGGTTCCCTTAACAGTGACTGTTGCACCTATCAAAGGATTGTTCTCATTATCAACAACTGTACCACTTGCCTTAATGCCTTTTTGTTGCTGCTGAACAACATTAGGCAATGCAGCAGATATGGTAGTTACGCCAGCACCTACACCAGGCATCAGCAATAACGAGCATAAAAATGTCTGTCTTACATTCATGTTAATAAATAGGTTATAATTATTTATAGATATTAATATTTCATTTCTAAAAGAAGTTTAACCACTCTATTAAAAAAGAAGATTTTGGCTTTTATGATTGCAAAGATAGGACTTTTATTAATATGTTATAACGCCATTCACTAAAAATACAAACACAAAAACTTATATAAGCGCTAATAATCAATGTGTTATAAAAATATGTACAACAGAAAAATACAAAGTATATACAATGGCTTTTAGGTAAAATTTAAAGATAATTTAATCAATTTTGACTACTCGTTCTTCAAAATCATCAGGAAAAAGCGAACGCAATCTTATACGTGAACGGTATGAATACACAGTTTGCCGAGAGCATCTCAAAAATGCAGCAATCTTCTCATTCTCACCAATACCAAGACGCATCAAGGCATAGATTCTCAATTCCGTATTCAATCTACCAGGTTTCTTTGGTTCTATCAACTCCTCTTGCTTCATCAAGCCATTGAAAGAAATAACAAAGTTAGGGAAGATTTTAAGGAAAATACGGTCAAAGTTCTTAAAAAACTCCTCTATCTCTTGTTCAACAAGCGCATTTGATTTTAGTTGCTTATAAAGTTCCTGAATTTTTCCCGCAACAGCAAGTTTATTGAGAGAACGGCGATAATCTTCCAACTTATCAATATAAGCCGAACATTTATTCATAAACTCCATGATATAGATGTTCTTGATCTTATTACTCTCAAAAAGTGAAAGATTTGTATCTTGCAAAGTTGCGTTAGTCTCATTCAATTTGCCATTAGCCAAAGAAAGCTGAGAATTCAGGGAATTCAACTGTAAATTCATATCATTCAGACTTTTATTTGAAGTTTCCAAAGCACGACGAGCCTGCGCTATCTTCTTTAATTGCTTCCGTGTAAAATACATCATAAAACAGAGCATTACAACCAATATACTTACTAAAGAAAAACCATAGAGAATATTCTTTTGCTCTGTTTTCTGCATCGACTCATAGGCCTTGTCGATAATCGGCAAGGCATCAGATATCTCTATGATACGAAGACGTGCATTACAAAAAGTCGCATCCTCCATAGACTTTCGCATATAACGATAAGCACGCTTCACATCTCCTTCTTCATAAAGCAAAGTAGCCAAACGACGCAAGGATATATATTCTTTCACATTATTCTTCAAGTCTGCTATAGCAGAAATAATCAGATATTGCTTTTCTTTATCTACCTCATTAATTTGGCGATAAATATCAGAAATGGAAAAAGCCACATATCCCATATCACGATCTTCGTAGGACAAATTCTTGTAAGAATCAAAAAGACAATGCAACGCATCAGTGTATTTATTCTGACTGCAAAGAAACTCTGCCTTATCCCAATCAGACTGCTTATCCTTCATGTTTTTCAACGAATCCCGAAACATAATCCTTCTCCGCTCATTCTCTGTACGCTGATAAGCCGTAATGGAAGTTTCACGAAGACCTTCGTAAAGATTTCCATACAAACTAAAATAATACTTACGCATATCGACAGACATCGGTTTATGTTCCAACCCAGACAAAATCTTATACGACTCCAAATAATTACCCATCTTATTAAAAATATCAGCAATATCCAATTCTGAATAGACACTATCCTCGTAATTATGAAGAATCTTGGCATAATACAACTTTCGTTCAGCATAAGCATATGCAGAATCTAACTTAAAAGACTTGTATTTAGTAAACAAATCACGAGAAGCAGCCAACTTGTCTTGCGCACTTTTTGCATGAACATACTTAATCTTAAGCATACCAACCTCTTGCTCATACTTTTTGGTATATTCCTTACTGGCGCTGATCACTTTATCCAAGTCATCAAGAGTCGGTTGCTTAGCTGTCGTAATTGTGTTTCCACCCATGCAACACAAGGTATGGAAAGACAATAATATGAAGGTTAAAGACTTTGTCATTATTTGCTGGTTTTAAAGTATTAATGCCCTAAAAGACATTTTTTAAGCTTTTCTAAATCTCGTAACCAACTGCAGGAAACTCGGTATGAGAATGCACAAGGAGAAGCCTACGGCATAATATACCGTCTTCTCATCACCATGGAAGAGGTCGATAAGCTTGCCGTCGCTCTGAGGAAGAAGGTTGGTCAGGATATAAGCCATCGTGTTGTTGACCCAATGCAGCAGGATGCCTGGCACAAGGCTACGGGTGCGATAGTACATCCATCCTAAGAGAAGACCCATGAACAGGGCATTGACAAACTGGGCTGCATTGCCATGCACAGCACCAAAAACGGCAGCCGAAATCATGATGGCAACCCAATGGTTGCGCTTGCTCATCATACCCAGCAAGGTACGGAGGATGGCGCCACGGAAGACAACCTCCTCGGTCAATGGTGCCAGGATGCCTACAGCCACATACCCCCAGGGCTCTTTGAGCAGCCCTTCGAATATGCGGCCTGTGGTCTCGTCCATTTCCAGTCCGATTTGCTCATACACAAACTCAAGTGGAATCATGGCACCCAAAGCAAACAAAGCTACCCAAAGAAGAGTGAGCCAAGGTTTGGACAACAGATAGTTGCGAGAGATGGGAGCCCACTTGGTCTTCAGAAAAACGACCAGGGTAATCACACTGCTGAACACCGAGGTAAGGGCAAGCAGCACGGGATTGTGTCCCGAAAGCATGGCTGTTCGCACATCTGCCAGTTCCTCGTGCTGAACAAATGACCAGACAAGCATTCCCAAGAATGAAACTATAAGCTGTACTACGACAAACACAATGCCATACAGCAGAATATCCATAACACCTTTCTTTACCTCTTTCATCGTTTGTATCTGTTTATTTAAATTTGTTTCTATTCGTTCTCTTTATCTTTCTGCAACAGCGCCACAACGGTTTCCTCGTCTTCACGGAGTTGCTCTGCAAGTTCCTCAAGCGACTCGAACTTACGCTCGCCCCTGATGCGGTGCACAAAGCTCACCAACAGCAACTGACCATAAATGTCGCCATCAAAATGGAAGATATGTGTCTCGATCGTTGTGCGCTTTCCGCCGAAGGTAGGACGCGTGCCTATATTCATCATGCCCCACTTCATTTCCATCCCCTGTTCCAGCCTTACCTTGACGGCATAGACACCGGCGGCAGGAATCATTTGACACAAATGGGAGATGTCTATGTTGGCAGTAGGGAAGCCTAATTTGCGACCCTCATGAAAGCCATTCACCACCTTGCCTACGATGGTATAAGGATAGCCCAAGCACATATTGGCAAGCTCCACCTCGCCTTCGCGCAGAAAGGAACGGATGACCGAAGAGGACACATTGATGCCGTCGAGCTGGAATGCGTCATTGCGAACTACCTCCATGTTCATCTCACGTCCATAGCGCACATAATCATCGAAGGTTTCCTCACGGTTGCGACCGAAGCGATGGTCGTAACCGATAAAGAGAGATTTCACGCTCAACTGATTACACAGCACCTTGCTCATAAACTCCTTGGCAGAAAGCGATGCCATCTCTTTATCGAAATGCAGCACCACCACATTGTCTATATCGGTGCGGGAGAGGAGAAGCAACTTAGAGTCGAGTGTACTCAACGACTCTGGCTGATAGTCGCTCTGCAACACCTTGCGCGGATGCTCGTCGAAGGTGATGACCGTTGCCTCAAGTCCCTGGCTGTGGGCTTTCTCCACCAGCTGACGTATGAGATACTGGTGTCCTCTGTGCACTCCGTCGAAAAAGCCGATAGTGGCCACACAGGGCTTCAAAGACTTGATGGCAGTACCGTCTTTCAGCCTACATCCGTCTTGAATAGTATAATATACTGTTTTCATCTTGTTTTCCTGTCTTTATTCCTCTTGATGACACATTGCTCGCCTCACAGCACGATACAGTTCGCCTGCCCAAAGAACGAGCGAGGTTGAGCCAATAATGATTGCCCACTCTTTAAGCGAGAGAGGCTGGGTGCGGAACATTTCACCACCGAAAGTAACGATGAGCCACTGACCTGCCAAGACCAGCAGAAGCACCAACTGCATGCCCTTATCCTGGAGGAAGTGACGGAATGCAGACCTGTTGCTGCCCAAAGCCTTTGCATTGAAGAGATTCCAGAACTGCAGCATCACAAACGTAGTGAAGAACCATGTCAGTTCGTGCGTATCGACTCCTCCCCTGCCGCGACGCTCACAATATACCAGGAAAGCAAACATCACGACAAAGAAACTGATGCCACAGAAAAGGATTCCTGCACCCATGCTGCGGGAAATGATAAAGTCGGAAGCCTTGCGGGGCTTTTCCTTCATCACCTCGTGCGAAGGAGGCAAAGAGGCTAAAGCCAAGGCTGCAAAGGTGTCCATTATCAGGTTGACCCACAATATCTGGGTAACGGTAAGGGGCATTTCGGTGCCTATGATCGAACCGCCAAGCACCAGGAGCAAGGCTGCCACATTGACCACCAACTGGAAAAAGAGGAAACGCTGAAGGTTGCGGTAAAGCGAGCGTCCCCACATCACGGCATTGGCTATCGACTTGAACGAATCGTCGAGCAAGGTCATATCCGAAGCTTCCTTGGCTACCGATGTGCCCGAGCCTAACGAAAGCCCAACATGAGCATAGTGGAGCGCCGGGGCATCATTGGTTCCATCGCCTGTTACCGCCACCACATCGCCATGTTTCTGGAGCATGGCCACCAATCGCTGTTTGTCAGTAGGACGGGCACGGCTCATCACACGGATATTCTGTGCGCGTTTATAGGCTTCCTCATCCGAGAGAGCCTCCCACTGTTCGCCCGTTATCATCTGTACCTCAAGCGGAGTCATCTCGCCATCGGCCCCTATGCTTGTATTGTCTTCCTCGAAGATGCCTATCTGCTTGCCTATCTCGAAAGCCGTAGCTGCCGTGTCGCCCGTCACCATCTTGACTTCTATACCAGCCTTTCTGCACTCCTGCACTGCTGCGGGAACCTCCTTGCGCAGAGGATCGGTAATGGCAACGATAGCCTGCAAGGTCATCTTACCGTCTTCTGCCTTCTGATAGGCAAAGGCTAATGTACGCATCGCCTTGCGCTGGAAGTCAGCAAGCTCTTCCTGTGCTTTTTGCTTTTCCTTATCGTCCAAGTCGCACTTTGCCAGCACGATCTCGGGAGCTCCCTTCACAAAGAGATACTGTGTGCCTTCTGCAAAAACACGGGTGGACATATACTTTCGCTCGGTCGAGAATGGTTGCTGGCTCACCACGGTGCACTGTTTGCGCAACTCGGCATAGTCGTGCCCCTTAGCTTTGAGCCATAGCAGCAATGCCGACTCGGTAGGATTGCCTATACCTCGGTCGTTGTCCAATTCGGCAGTGGTGTTGACGGCTATCGCCAAGTGGAGCAAATGCTCGCTTCCCTGTTTCAGCAAGAGGGTGTCCACCTGCATCTGGTTCTGCGTCAGCGTACCAGTTTTGTCGGTACAAATCACGGTGACTGCTCCCATCGTCTCACAGGCATGAAGCTTGCGCACAAGATTGTTCGACTTGAGCATTCTTCGCATATTGAGAGCCAAGGAGAGTGTGACGGCCATAGGCAAACCTTCGGGCACAGCCATCACTATCAGTGTGACGGCCATCATGAAATACTCCAACACAAGGTCGGCCATATAAAGATAATCCTTGCCTCCCCATACAGGATTGGTCAGGATGTCGTGACCGAGAAACAGTACAAAAGCGGCTACCGAAACTATTGAGCCCACCTTGGAAATCATAGTAGCCAACTTGTCCAACTGTACATAGAGAGGAGTCTTCACTGCCGTCTGCTCGGTCGACTTGGCCGCCACCTTGCCTATTTCAGTAGCATCGCCTACTGCCGTCACCCTGAATTCTCCACGTCCATTCATCACCATGGTAGAACGCAAAACCACATTGCGGGCATAAGCTCCGTCGCCACCTCCCTCGAGCGATTTCTCTGTCATAGGCTCACCGGTAAGCGATGACTCGTTGATTTGCAAATCGGTACAAGAGAGCAGGACGCCATCGGCTGGCACCTCGTCGCCCACCTCTATCAACACAATATCGTCTACCACCACATCGCGGCGGGGAATCTCTATCACCCTCCCGTTTCGGCGCACCTTTACAGGCTGTTCCTCGCTCAAGGCTGTAAGGATATGAAACTTCTTGGCAGCATCCCGCTCGAAATAGAAGCCCACCGTTGTGGCCAAGAATACAGCCACAAAGATGCCTATCGTCTCCATAAAGTTGTGCTCTATGAAAGCCAGGACCAGAGAGATCAAGGCTGCTACAAGAAGGATTTGGATAATGGGATCGCGATACTTATCCAAATAGAGTTTCCATAAGGATATACGACGAGGAGGTGTGAGAACATTGAGTCCACACCTCTTTCTACTTTGTCCAACTTGCTCGTCGGAAAGACCTGAATTACTATTTATTTCTTTTGCCATTTGTCATGAAGCACTTCAAGTGCTATAAGATGATGGTGCAAAGATACGGCATTTTTCTGATTAATCGAAAAAAATGCCCAAAATATTTGGTTATTTAGCAAAAAGCTATTACCTTTGCAGCCGAATTGTAAAATTCACGGACTTGTAGCTCAGTTGGTTAGAGCAACAGACTCATAATCTGGAGGTCCCAGGTTCAAGCCCTGGCTGGTCCACTACTAAAAATCAAGCACTTACGAGTTTCTCGCAAGTGCTTTTTCTTTTCAGGCGACCTTCAGGTGACCTTTTTGAAACAAAAGTGACCCTCTGTAACCTTCTGAAACGTAGAGTGATTTTTTGTGAGTTCAAGAAATGTTTTTGCTAAAAAAGCATATTTCCCCATGATTATTGCATTTCTAAGTTGCCATTTTTGCGTTTTCTTCAAATATTTTGCGGCTTTTGTTTATTTTTATCCATAAAGAGAATATATTTGGCAAAAAAACAGTACCTTTGTACTTGAATATACATTATATATAATATGGATAGTAAGCATCTCAACCGAATTAAGGTCGTTTTAGCCGAAAAAGATAAGAGTAATAAATGGCTGGCTGAGCAATTAGGTAAAGACCAAGCAACCATTTCCAAGTGGGTGACGAATACAACGCAACCTAATTTGGAGATGCTATTGCTAATAGCAAAAGTGTTAGAAGTTAACGTTAATGATTTGGTTCGTCCCTTAGAATAATGGCAAAGAAAACAAAAATAAAGTCATCAGATCTCTTTGATACGCCCAAGACCGCACAAGAACTGAAACTGGAAGGTGTACAGAGCCTGTATAACTTCCTGTTTGAGGCGTGCAATATTATTCGTGGGCCTGTGAGTCAGGACAACTTCAAAGACTATATTACACCCATCCTCTATTATAAGCGTATCAGTGACGTGTACGATGAAGAGACCGAGGCTGCTTTAGAGGAAAGTGGCGGTGATGAAGAATATGCTGCTTTGCCTGAGCAGCACCGCTTTGTCATTCCAGATGGTTGTCACTGGCAGGATGTACGTGAACGTACTGAGAATCTTGGTGCGGCCATCGTTGGTGCTATGCGTGGTATAGAGCTGGCCAACCCTGATACGCTTTATGGTGTGCTTAGTATGTTCAGTGCTCAGAAATGGACGGACAAGAAGAACCTTTCTGACGGAAAGATACGTGACCTTATTGAGCATCTGAGCACTCGCAAATTGGGAAACAAAGACTATCCTACCGACCTGATGGGCGATGCCTACGAAATCTTGCTGAAGAAATTTGCAGATGACTCAAAGGCCAAAGCTGGAGAGTTCTATACTCCTCGTTCCGTGGTACAATTACTTGTACGCATCCTCGATCCTCAACCAGGTGAAAGCGTTTACGACCCTGCTTGCGGTTCTGGTGGCATGCTTATTGAGGCCGTACATCACATGAATCATAGTAGCCTCTGTTGTGGAAACATCTTCGGTCAGGAAAAGAACGTTGTCAACTCTGCCATCGCAAAGATGAACCTTTTCCTTCATGGCGCAAGCGACTTCAACATTATGCAGGGTGACACACTACGCAACCCGAAAATCTTGCAAGGTGGAGAGGTTGCAAAGTTCGACTGTGTGATAGCCAATCCCCCATTCTCGTTGGAGAAATGGGGCTCAGTGGAATGGTCATCAGATAAATATGGACGTAACATCTGGGGAACACCCAGCGACTCATGCGGTGACTATGCATGGATTCAGCATATGATAGCATCGATGGCTCCAGGCAAGGGACGCATGGCTGTGGTAATGCCGCAGGGAGTACTCTTCCGAGGCAATGAAGAAGGACGCATCCGTGAGAAGTTGGTGAAAAGTGATATGGTAGAGGCAGTTGTTACCCTTGGTGATAAGCTCTTCTATGGAACAGGCCTTTCACCGTGCTTCCTGATTATTCGCAAAATGAAGCCCGCTGCACATAGTGCGCGTATCTTGATGATAGACGGCACCAAGATTCTGACTCCGAAACGAGCTCAAAATATATTGGAACAGAAGGATGTTGACCGATTATTCGAGTTGTATATCAACTATGAGAACGTGGAAGACTTCTCACAGGTGGTAACACTCGACGATATTGCAGCAAAGGGTTATGACCTATCGCCCAATAAATATGTGCAATACCACCGTGAGGCTATCAAACCTTATACCGAGGTGCTGGCAGAGTTCAAGGCTGCTTACGAAGAAGTGAAACTTCGTGAAGCAGAATTTAGAAAAATAATAAATGCTTAGGCTGATGGAAGAGATTGTTAATAAAAACAACGAAATAGTCTTATTCAACGATGTCTGTAACATTATAGACCAGACTCGTAATAAGATTGCAGTATACGTCAATACAGAGGTATGCCTTACCAACTGGTATGTGGGTAAGCGTATTAAGGAAGATGTGCTATATAATCAGCGAGCTGAATACGGAAAACAGATACTCAAAAATCTTTCCAGAAGATTAACCGAACAGTACGGAAGCGGTTGGAGCATCTACAAACTGCAACATTGTGTACGCGCTGCGTACACTTTTACCGAAGATGAAATTGTGTACGCCACTCGTACACAATTAAGCTGGACGCATCTTCGTTCTCTAATGGGAGTGAAAGATTCCCTTGAAAGACAGTTCTATGCACAAATGTGTACGATAGGACATTGGGATACCCGTACCTTGGACGAGAAGATAGACCAGCAGCTGTACCAGCGCACGGCCATAAGCAGAAAACCAGAAGAAGTTATTAAAAAAGAGCTTCAGGAAGCAAGGAACAATAATCAGCTACTACCAGATATGGTCTTTAGGAGTAGCTATATACTTGACATGCTTGGCTTGCCAGATGTGTTCTCGGAAAGCGACCTGGAAACCGCGATTATCACGCAGATTGAAGACTTCATCAAAGAGTTAGGCTCAGATTTTACATTCGTAGCACGCCAGAAGCGTATTACTGTCGATGCTGTAGATTATTACATCGATCTGCTATTCTTCCATAGGGAATTGAGACGCCTAGTTGCCATCGATTTGAAACTGGGTAAATTCAAACCAGAATATGAAGGACAAATGTTGCTTTATCTCAGGTATCTCAATCAAAACGAGAAGAAACCATGGGAAGAGTCGCCTATAGGTCTTATTCTGTGTTCGGAAGGAAATACTGAGCACGTTGAATATCTCATGCTGGATGAAAACAGTCCTATAAAAGTTGCTCAATATTACACCCAACTTCCCGATAAGAAGCTTTTGGCAGCCAAATTGAAGAAAGCCATCGCTATAGCAAGAGAACAATCCCAAGCTCATAAAGAATGAACAACATGAAGGAAGAACATAAGAATACACAATACCGTCGAGCAGACGAGACAATCTCATTGGACGAACTGAAATCGTTCCTCTGGGGTGCTGCTACCCGTCTGCGCGGACAGATAGATGCTGCTGGCTATAAGGAATACATCTTCCCGTTGCTGTTCTTCAAGCGCATCAGCGATGTATATGATGAGCAGTTCGAAGGCTTTGTGGCTGAAGGAGGTGAGGAATATGCGGGTATGCAAGCTGAAGAACTGGCTATTCGCATTCCTGATGGTGCTCATTGGCGTGATGTACGCGAAGTGACCGAGAATGTCGGTCAGCGCTTGGTAGAAGCATTTATCGCTATAGAACAGGCTAACCCGGGAGAAGAAGCGGATGGGCGTGTCATAGGTGGCTTGGACGGTATCTTTGGTCCGAAAGACGGATGGACCAACAAGAATAAGATGCCCGACCATATCATCACATCTCTCATTGAAGACTTCTCTCGCTATAACCTGGGGTTGTCTTCCTGTCCTGCCGACGAGATGGGCCAGGCATACGAATATCTTGTAGGTAAGTTTGCCGACGATGCAGGAAACACTGCACAGGAGTTCTATACCAACCGAACGGTGGTAACACTGATGGCAGAGATTCTCCAGCCACAGCCAGACGAGAGCATCTATGACCCAACATGTGGTAGTGGAGGTATGCTTGTGAAGTGTCTCGACTTCCTTCGTCAGAAGGGACAACCTTGGCAGGGTGTAAAAGTGTTCGGGCAGGAGATTAATGCACTGACTGCATCTATTGCCCGCATGAATCTCTACCTGAATGGCGTGGAGGATTTCAGTATTGTTCGTGAAGACACACTGGCTCACCCGGCTTTTGTGGATGGTAGCCATCTGCGGAAGTTCGATATAGTGTTAGCTAATCCACCGTACTCTATCAAGACGTGGAACCGCGAAGCCTTTATGAATGATAAGTGGGGACGCAACTTCCTTGGAACTCCTCCACAAGGACGTGCAGACTATGCTTTCATACAGCATATCATAGCATCTATGAATACTCAACATGGCAGAAGTGCGACATTACTTCCCCATGGCGTTCTTTTCCGTGATGAAGAAAAAGAGCTACGCAAAAAAATGGTAGAATCAGATGTCGTTGATTGCATTATCGGCTTAGGTCCTAATCTGTTCTACAATTCTCCAATGGAGGCTTGCATTATTATCTGTTCTAACAACAAACCTGCTGAGCGGAAAGGCAAAATTCTGATGATCAATGCCATCAACGATGTCGTCCGCCAAAATGCAGAGAGTAAGTTGTTGCCCGAACATATTGAGAGAATAACAAGGATATATCATTCATCTACCGAGATAGATGGTTATAGTAAGCTTGTTTCTAATGAAGACTTGGCAAAGAAGGACTATAACCTGAACATATCCCTCTATGCATATCGAAGTCAGTTTGTCCACGTCCAGACCTCGCTGGATGCGTCCTTGTCTGCATGGGATGAATGTAGTCAGTCTGTTTCGATAGAATATAACATACTAATGAAAATGTTAGAACCATGAGTGAAAATAACTTTGTTAAACTTGGAGATGTAGCCCACGAATGCAGACTTACTTGGAGTGGAGGGCAAACAGACATTCCCATTGTTGGGTTAGAACATCTTGTCCCTGGCGAGATTGAGTTATCTTCATGGGATAGCAACATAGAGCATACATTCTCAAAGAAGTTCTTGAAAGGGCAAGTTCTTCTTGGGCGTCGTCGTGTTTATCTGAAAAAGGCGGTGGTGGCCCCGTGTGATGGTATTTGTTCTGGTGACATCACTGTGATAGAATCTACAGGAGGAATACTTCCTGAACTACTTCCTTTTGTCATTCAAAACGACAGGTTCTTTGACTATGCGATGCAAGGTTCTGCAGGTTCCCTTTCCCCACGTGTAAAGTGGGAGCATCTAAAGAACTACGAATTTCCTCTTCCTCCTCTCACAGAACAAAAGGTTCTTGCTGATAAACTTTGGGCGGCATATCGTCTGAAGCAATCATACAAGAAACTGCTTGCAGCCACTGAAGAAATGGTGAAATCGCAATTTATCGAGATGTTTGGGGCAGTTGAATCGACAAAGCCACTTACAGACTTTATTGAAGTCTCATTTCCTGGTGAATGGGGTCAAGAAGATAAAGATGGCTCTGGTGTTAAGGTAATTAGAACAACCAACTTCACTAATAATGGTAAGTTGGATTTATCTGATGTGGTCACAAGAGACATCGATTACGCTAAGGTTGAGAAAAAGAAGCTTTCCAAAGGCGATATCATACTAGAACGGTCAGGTGGAACAAATGAAAATCCTGTCGGCAGAGTCGTTTATTTCGAGGAAGATGGAGTATATCTGTTCAACAATTTTACTCAGCTTCTCAGATGTAAAGAAGGTGTAAACTCTCTTTTTATATTCTATTCGTTGTTCAACTATTATCAGATGAATAAGAATGTGATAAGAAGCATGGGTAATAAGACAACTGGCATCCAAAACTTAAAGATGGAAAGGTATTGGCAAATTCCTATTGCCGATGTATCTATTGAACTCCAGAAAGAGTTTGAATCCATCTATCGACAGGCCGATAAATCAGGATTTGAACTTCGCAAATCGATTGATGCAATAGAAATAGTTATTCAAAGTTTAATTAATTAGATTATACACAAATGATTAGTAGAACAATAACATCGTATACTATTCTCAACTACTTTTCCGAAAAAGGTTTGAGCCAACTTGACTTATATGTGCCATTTGCATGCAAATGCATTAGCAAGAATTCATCCAAAACAGTTTCCGTTGAAGATTTAAGAAAATGCTTTTCAGAGGAATATGGCTTGTCAAAAGTATATCAAGGTGTATTCGTTAGTCTATTAAAAAGAATGAGTTCTTTAGGTATTCTTTCTTTAGAAAATGGCAGTTATTACATAAACAAGGAAAAACTTATCAGTGAAGTTGAAAAGTACCACGAAACTGATAGTTCTGCCAGTATCGAAGGACTTTGTCGAAAGTTAATAGCTTATTCTAAGGATACTTATGGAATTGGTTATTCTATAGAAGAAGTTCAGGAAGGTCTTTTAAGATTTTTAAACAATCACGATGGTGATATCATTTTTGATGAAGAAGGTTTTGCTGATAGAATAGCCAAACAAACTCAGAGTAATAAACAAAAGAAAATTAATTATATTATTTCAAAGTTCATTATTTGGAGTAAAGATAATTCTACCGAAACTTTTCAATTAGTTAAGAACATTGCTAAAGGCAATGCTCTATCTGCTCTCCTATCAATGAAAAATATTGGCAACTATGTTGGTAAAATGAGTGGAGTTATAATTGCCTTAGACTCTCCAATAATATTTAATTTGCTTGATTTGAATGAAAAAGTAAATTTTGATATGTCAAGCGAATTGCTTGGAATTCTTAAAAAGCAAGGTTGTTCTTTTGTTATATTTAGACAACATTATCAGGAGGTGTTGCAGACCTTTAATTCTACTATTCATCTATTATATACTAAGAATTATAGTTTAGACAAAGCTTCAAGATTGCTAAAATATTCAGTACGAAACAAAAAATCTGCAAACTTCTTAAAAAGTAAACTTGAATTGTTGGATAGTGTTCTTGCAAAATGGAATATCACAATAAGTGATGCTCCTTTAATGCCAGATAAATACTCGGAAATAAATTGCGCAAATCTTAAAGAGTTATTAATTAAAAGGTATCAAGACAATAATGTCGAAATAGATGATAATAGAAATAAGACCATCGATAATGATGTTGATGTAATCTCTTATATTTATCGTCTTCGAGGAAATAATCCTGCATCTAATCTAAAAAATAGTAATGCTATATTAATTACTACCAATACTGCTCTTGCGTTTGCGTCAAAGCATCCAGCTTTGAGTGATGTTTGTCATTCTATTCCAGTATGTATGACAGATGCTTTCCTTTCTACTATTTTATGGTTCTGCTATCCTGATTCTGATAGTGATATTAATGAGAAAGTTTTATTAAGCGAATGTTATAACAAATTAACGCTCTCTGATGAGATCCTTCATAGATTCTATTCAGAAGTTAAAGAATTAGATGCTTCGACTCCAATTTCCGAAGAAATTATGCTGCATATCAATACTTCAAGAATGGTCCAGGAGCTTCTTGAAATAAAAACATTTAATGATCCTTCTTTGTATACTGATAAAACAACTGCAGAGATCTTACAGGAAATAGAAATAGCCAAGAACTCAAAGATTAAAGCACTTTCAGGAACATTGGATAGCCATGATGGTAAATTTCTATCGATTGCCAGATTTATATCAGGAACAATTATATCCATTGTTTGGTTTGGGCTTGTTATATTGTTTTTAATATTAAAATATATTGATTATTCAAATTGGACCGATATTTGGAAAATTGTATTGAATACTCTCTCTATAATCCCTGTGTTATGGGGATTGCTGAGTTGGTTTGGAATTATCAAGAATAAGGCCTATTTGTTGGATTTTCTAACGAAAAGAATATATACATTTGTCAAAAACTGGTTTGAACAATAAATGATAATTGGGTCACATATCGTTAATTAAAATAACCAAAGCATATAAAAGTATGATTGACAATTTAATTAATGAAATAGAACAGGCGATGCTCAATGTCCTTGACAACGAGCAGTTGAGCCAGTTGCGAAAGGTACTCGATTACACTTTCCGCAATGTTTCCGTGACCAAGAAGGAATCTGTACACACAGAAAGTAACAATCAAACTCTAATTGACAATTTCATTGCTGCCAAGAAGGTTGAAGGCTGCTCTGAAAAGTCCATCTCTTACTACAAGAGTACCATCCATAATGCACTATTGAAGATTGAGAAAGAAGTTGTTCATATCACCACCGATGACCTGCGAGGCTATTTGAACCAATATCAGGAAGAAAGTGGTGCAAGTAAGGTGACGGTTGACAACATCCGTCGTATTCTTTCAAGCTTCTTCTCCTGGTTGGAAGAAGAGAACTACATAGTTAAGAGTCCTGTACGCCGAATACACAAAGTAAAAGTTGGCAAGACCGTTAAGGAAACCTATACTGATGAAGCCTTAGAGCAGATGCGCGACCATTGCTCCAATATACGTGACCTTGCTCTAATAGATCTGCTCGCTTCCACAGGAATGAGAGTAGGCGAACTAGTACGGCTCAACAAACGTGATATTGACTACCAGAATAGAGAATGTATTGTTACAGGTAAGGGTGATAAGCAACGAAAGGTTTACTTCGATGCACGAACCAAGATACACCTTCAGAAGTATGTGAATAGCCGCACAGACACAAACGAAGCTCTTTTTGTGTCATTACTGGCTCCAAATAACCGTTTAGAAATTAGCGGTGTAGAAATCCGTCTTCGGCGACTCGGACGGGAATTGAACATTCCAAAGGTTCATCCTCACAAGTTTCGTCGTACCCTCGCTACAATGGCAATAGATAAAGGCATGCCCATCGAGCAAGTCCAGCATCTATTAGGCCATCAAAGTCTCGATACAACATTGCAGTACGCAATGGTGAATCAGAACAATGTTAAGTTGTCTCACCATAAATTCATTGGATAGTATGTCGCAATTTATCGAGATGTTTGGGAATCCATTATCATCAGTTCAAAGATACCCGCTCAAGAAACTTGGTGATTGTTGCGAGGTGAATCCAAAAAGACCAAATCTGACTCTTAAAGATACTGATATAGTTTCAATCATGCCAATGCCGTCAGTTAGTGAAAATGGATATCTTCAGGATGTTGCAGATGAAGAATATGGAAAAGTCAAGAAGGGCTTTACATATTTTGAGAATAACGATGTCTTGTTTGCAAAGATTACTCCCTGCATGGAAAATGGCAAAGGTGCTATTGCGGAAGGACTTACGAATAACATTGGCATGGGTTCTACAGAGTTCCATGTTCTTAGACCTATAGAAGGGGTATCTAGTCCATATTGGTTGTTGGCTTTAACCAGATTACCGATTTTTAGAGAAAGAGCCAGCAAGAATATGACCGGAACCGGAGGACAGAAACGAGTACCTGCAAAATATCTTGAGAACTTCATGGTAGGTCTTCCTCCAATTGAAGAACAAAACAGGTTTGAAAACATCTACAAACAGGCCGATAAATCAGGATTTGACGGACTCAAATCGCAATTTATCGAGATGTTTGGAGATAATAAACAAATAGAGAAGCAAGGTGTTTTAGCAGACTTTTGCGCACTAAAAGCAGGCAAGTCAGTTAAATCAGGTGATATAAGCGATAGCTATGAAGAAGGGCTGTACCCATGTTATGGTGGTAACGGCCTAAGAGGGTATGTTTCTTCATATTCTCATGATGGAATTTATAACATTATCGGTAGGCAAGGAGCACTTTGCGGTAACGTGAACATTGTCAATGGCAAGTTTTATGCAACAGAACATGCCGTTGTGGTGACCCCGAAAGAACAAATAGCCCCCTATTGGTTGTATTTTGCACTTTCTGGAATGAACTTAAATCAATATGCAAGGGGTGTTGCCCAGCCTGGATTAGCAGTAAATCAATTGGAGCGATTGCCTTTTGCTATTCCATCAATAGACCTTCAGCAGCGGTTTGTAACTATAGCCGAACAGGCCGATAAATCAGGATCTGTCCTGCAATATATGATTGCATGTTAAATGAAATAAAAAATACAATATATTATGGCATACTTTAACGAAGAAAATACCGTTGAGCAGATGCTCATCAACGCCGCTGGCAAGTGTGGTTGGATTTATGTGGAGCCGCAAGAGGTTCCCCGTCTTCCTGACGAGGTGCTTGTCACAGAATGGTTGTTGACAGCTCTAAAGAAATTCAATGATATTACAGATGACCAGGCAGCACAGGTTATTTATCGACTCCGTGCAGCTTGCAGCATTGGCACCAATCAAGAAGAACTGATTAATGCCAATGACCGCTTCCGTCGATTGCTGTTTGAAGAAAACTCCTATCCTTTTGGAGAGGATGGAGAGAATATCAATATCCGCTTCTTCAGCGACAAACCTTCGGAGAACCGCTGTGTAGTAACCAATCAATGGGAGTTCCCTCGCAAGAGTAAGGAAGGCGGCAAGCGTCTTGACCTGGTATATATCATCAATGGAATACCAATGGTGATTGGTGAAGCCAAGACACCAGTCAAATCGTCTGTGACATGGGCTGATGGTGCAACCGATATTCTTCACTATCAGAAGAGCATCCCAGAAATGTTTGTACCAAATATCCTCACTTTTGCCAGCGAAGGACGCGAACTGCAATATGCAGGTGTAGGTTGCCCTGTGGATAAATGGGGCCCTTGGTTTGCTGATGAAGAACGTCTTCATGGTACGCTTGAAGATGTGGAGCATAACTACATTTCACTGATTACTCCAGAACGTTTGCTTGATATCTATCGTTACTACACGGTATTTACAGGTACTTCTGGTGGCAGAAAGATAAAGATTGTATGCCGTTACCAGCAATACCTCGGTGGCGAAGCCATTGTGCAACGTGTGTTGAGTACATATCGGTCAGGGAAGGGTCCGAGAAAGGGACTCATCTGGCATTTCCAAGGTTCAGGCAAATCATGGCTGATGGTGTTCGCTGCTCAGAAACTACGCCGTCAGAATGACCTGAAGGCTCCGACTGTGGTAATTGTAGATGACCGTATTGATTTGGAAGATCAGATTACCGGTGACTTTACCCGTGCTGAGATTCCAAACGTGGATGGTATATCTTCAAAAGAAGAGTTGGAAACGAAGATACACCAGCGCAAGATTCTCATCACTACTATCTTCAAGTTTGGAGACCTGAATGATGGCGAGGTGATAGATGACCGCGACAACATTATCCTGCTTATGGACGAGGCCCACCGCACGCAGGAAGGTGACCTTGGAAAGAAAATGCGAACAGCACTGCCTAATGCTTTCTTCTTCGGTCTGACAGGTACGCCTATCAACCGCAATGACCACAACACATTTGCTTGCTTCGGTAGTGAAGAGGATGAATATGGATATATCTCGAAGTATACCTTTCAGAACTCTGTCGATGATGGTGCCACCTTGGAGTTGAATTTCCAAACTGTTCCTGTTGAGATGCATCTTGACGAGGCTAAGCTTCAGGAAGAGTTTGATGCACTGACCGACCAGATTAGCGAGGAAGACAAACAAGAACTTGTTCGACGCACAAGTGTAGAGGCATTCTTTACGGCAGAAAAGCGTATCAATGATGTATGTAAATATATCGTAAACCATTTCCGTGAGTATGTGGAGCCAACAGGTATGAAGGCTCAGGTAGTGGTATATAACCGTGACTGCTGCGTGAAGTACAAGAAAGCATTAGATGCCTTGCTTGGTACGGATGACCAGACAACCATCGTTATGCATACTGCGGGTGATAAAGCGGATGAATACAAGGCATATAAGCGTAGTCGTGACGAGGAAAAGAAGCTACTCGACCAGTTCCGCGACCCGCTATCACCATTGAAGTTCGTGATTGTAACCAGCAAATTGCTGACAGGTTTTGACGCGCCAATTCTTCAATGCATGTATCTTGACAAGCCTATGAAGAACCATACACTATTACAGGCCATCTGCCGTACAAACCGTACCTATAACGAGAATAAGAAGTGCGGCTTGATTGTTGACTTTGTTGGTGTATTTGAGGATGTGGCTAAGAGCCTTGCATTCGATGAGGAAAGTGTGAAGACTATCATCAAGAATATGGATGAGATAAAGGCTGTCATTCCTACATTCATGCAGGAGTGTCTGCAATTCTTCCCAGGTGTTGACCGCACCATTGGTGGATGGGAAGGACTGACTGCTGCGCAACAATGCCTGAAGGAAGAAGGCGTGAAGACAAACTTCGCACGTCACTTCGCACGTCTGGCAAAAGCCTGGGAGATTATTTCGCCTGACGAATTCCTCGCTCCTTATTCAAGTGATTACACTTGGCTGGCTCAGGTATATCAAAGTGTACGCCCTGTAAGTGGCGGAAACCTGATTTGGACTTTGCTTGGAGCTAAGACCATAGAGATAATCCATAACAATATTGACACCATTGACATTGGCACTCCACTTGAAGACCTCGTTGTAGATGCAGACATCATCGACTCCGTTTTGGAAGACGAAAAGAAACGTGAGAAGAAGATTGTCGAGGTAGAGAAGATGCTGAAGATTCGACTTGGCGAGCATAAAGGCGATCCAAAGTTCAAGAAGTTTGCCGATAAATTGGATGAACTTCGTGAGCGCATGGAACAAAACCTGATTTCAAGCATCGACTTCCTAAAGCAGTTGTTGCAAATGGCTCGTGAGTTGTTGGAGGCAGAAAAGGAAATTGAAAAACCACAGGACAAGCGTGCCCAGGCAAAAGCTGCATTGACTGATCTCTTCCAAAGCATCAAGACAGAGGAAACGCCTTTTATCGTAGAACAGGTAGTAAATGACATTGACAATGAAGTAGTCAATATCATACGGCAGTTCAACGATGCATTCCAAAGCGTTACTGCGAAACGTGAGATAAAGAAGAAACTGCGTTCTATCCTTTGGATTAAATACCAGATTAAGGATAATGACGTTTTTGAGAAGGCATATAGTTATATAGAAATGTACTATTAGTATATTTGATATGTTAAGAGGCAATATGAGCTATGCTCCCTTTATGGGAGACAACAAACCACTAAGTGTTGGACTGAATCCACTAGGTATTCGCACTGCATCTGAGCAACTGTTTACAACGCTGTTGCCTGGACTTAACGTTGTGACTCTCAGAATACGCTACTATAGCTTTTATTGCTGGCTTCTCAAATCATTCTATATAAAGCGGACCGAGGCAAAGAAATCCGATCTTCAAAGACACATAAGAATGTCGGAATTACTGATGGCACTCATACATGCTCAAAGCAACTTTAGTGGTGGCGTACCGGGCATTACTCGTGCATCTGAAATCATTGGAAAAGGAGAAGATGTCATCAATTTCAACGAAGATGCCATGCCTAAAGGGAAACCTGTAGGCGGTTACTGGAAAGGCTCATTCGGAGCTTTTGGCACCTACTATGCTGCTTCTTTGCAGGAAATGGGAATTATAGCGCCATTGGAGGATAATACAAGCCTTTACAATGTTACACCTAAATCCGAAGATTATATCAGTGGAGAGGACTTGGCCGATGCTTTTCAACAAAGTGTAGGTTTGGAAATGAGTAAGTTGTTCTTTGATTCTGTCCACTCAGGCATAGTAACGCGGGAACAACTTGCTTTGTTGGAGCCAGTTTTTCAGAGTCACAACATGCCTGACAACAATGAGCGCAATCTCTTACTTAATCTGTTGCTACAAAATGACAAGCCTTCGTCTCTTACCGAAAGTAAACTTCGCAAGGATAGTTTAAGACTTTTGTTGTCATACATGAGAGCTTTCTCGTTGAGCAATTTTTCTGAATTAGAATTTGCAAAATATGTGTATGATAGCTATAACAATGGCTCAGAAAGAAGTACTGCCGCTGTTGGATGGTATGCTTATTACCTGAATGACAGCCGCCAATATGAAGCCTTGAATATCTTCGACGTGCTTCTTAACAGATTGCATGAGAGCACAAAGCCTGGTCAATGGGAGAATATTGATGATTTTTCTTCCACACTTGCAGAAGAAGCTTGCGAGAATCTCGGTGCCGCTAACACCTCAATAGGTGAACTGCTCGACAGATGGGATTCTGTAGAAGAGCCAGAAGAAAAAATGGCACATGCCTTTTACGTTATTTTGGACAACTACAAAAGGAACCCTTCGTATAAGGAATGCAAGTCCATTATCAGATCTTTCTTCCGAAGTGTAAGCAACGACGCATTGGATGCCTTTGATGATACAGAGAAGAATCTGAGTTGCAGCACCTTCCTCTTCATTAAGAAATTCCTTACTGAGAATATCATATACAACCATTATTCTGAGTCTATGAGGAAGTTTAGTCAGAATGGCATTCCTACTCAGAAATTGACAATTGAAAATGGCTATGTACGAGGCATTGCTACATATAGCGCGACTCACAGTTCACCACGTATTGATACGTTGAGAAACTATGCGACAGACCTGGGCCTGATTGATGGCTACCAGGTAACAGACAAAGGGTTAGAACTATTAGAACGATTGCAAGATGATTGAAAGACAGAATATAATAAAACTGCTGGGAGACCGAACCAATATCTATCATTCGGCCTTGCTAACCACATATAGCTTCGACCCAATATATTTTGAGGCTGTATATCTCTCGACGTTGCGAAAATTGGGTATAACCAATGTAGTTGTGTTGATGGATGCAAGTATGTATGACCAGCTTCTTTCAGATTCTAACTATCAATGCCATCGCGTTTCTCAGTATAATTACACACTCGTTAGGAAGGAGAACTTTCATTCTGGTGTGTTTCATCCTAAAGTGGTACTCCTTTTTGGTGAGGAAGAGGGCACTTTGATTGTCGGCAGCGGAAACCTTACATATAGTGGACTTGCCAATAATGATGAGGTTTGGAACGCTTTTCACGTCCAAGGTAATAGTTCGATTCATTATCCTTTATTCTATCATGCGTGGAAGTATCTCTCTCAGTCCGCAAATCAAACATCATCTTTAGTGTCACGACAAATCGACTGGATGTTAGAGCAAAACCCTTGGCTCCACCAAGAGACAACTGATAGTACCGTCTTGCTATCATCTGGAGAGGAATGTACTTTGCTCTATAACACGGCAGAATCTACTATTCTGGATATGTTGTTATTATCAATAGGTGATAAGAGAATTGTCAGTATTAAAGTTATCGCCCCTTTCTATGATGCTGAAGGCGACGCTTTGTCTGCGCTTAAAAAACAACTTGCACCTAAAGAGATGCAGTGTATTCTTGACTTGGAAAGACAAAGTGCTCCTTACTCCTTATTGAAAACAGATACATCTACTGTTTTTTGCAAGGCGGACTCATCGAATCCTCTACATGCGAAAATTTTTGAGTTGCAAGCAGAAGATGAAACGTGGTTGCTTTGTGGTAGCGCGAATGCTGGCAATATGGCACTGGGAACAGGCCATTATGCATTCAATGACGAAGTATGTATTCTTCTTCATTGTAACACACAGAGAAATTATATAGCCGAATTGGGACTGAAATACATTGCTCTCACTCAAGAAGAGAGAAAGAGTATTATTAAACCAAAGCAAATTGAAAAGGATCCAAATAAGCTACAAGTAAAGTTCGTGTACTGTGAAGAGCAAAACGATGAGTTGAGACTTCAATTTAGCAAGGACGGAATTAAAGGCGAACTTACATTGCTTGACAGCCACCAAAGCATAATTTACCAAAAGAATATCATCACCAGACAGGACATGTCAATTAATACTGCTGATGTGGAAATTGCTAATCTGAATATGGCAGTCCTGATGAACAGTGAAACAGAAATATCCAACCGACTGCTTGTGGTCCGAGAAGTGAATGTAGAACGAGGTAATCCCGATCCCAAGCGGAGGAAACTTTCAAGACTTCTTGATGACCCTGATTTGTTGGAAAATCTTAGTCACATACTTGGGTACATTGAATTTGATGATGCTAAGAAGCTGTCAAAAAGAGTAAAATCGGCTGACAACACGACCTCTGATGAGCAGGAAGATGTTGCTGTTACAAGTGATAGGTTTAATGTCTTGAAAGATAGCGCACTGAGTATTAGTATGCATTCGGGTATCAGAATACTTGGTTATCTTCGACAAATCTTGTTTAAGAATGAGGAGATAGAGGACACCGATGATGACCTTCTTGAAATTGACGACGAGGGTTCCAAAGGCGATAATGAGAAAGAAAAAGACTTTGACCATAAATCTTCTGAAGCAAGTGATGCTGCGAAGATGCGAAATGATGTCGTTAGTTTTTTAAAGAAGATGCTAAGTTTCCTACAAGAAAAAACAAAAGATGCAAGCATCTATGGAGATTATAACAAGGCCGTTAATCGCCAATGCCTACAAGCTGTGTCTGGCCTCAATGCAGCTTCATCTATTGCTGTGGCCGCACGAGCAATCATCTTCATGATGAATAAATATGGTCAAGTCGTCAGAAAACCTGCCGAAGTAAGGGACCTTTTCATAAAATGTACAGGATACTTCCTTTCGTTATATTCAAACAAGCTTCCTAATGCTGACACTTTGAGAAATCGGAAAATCCGTGAATTACTCAACGATGCAACCATAGACGTTCTTTCTGCCTTGTGTTTCTTTGGCTATGACAAACAAGACTGTCTTATGCCACAGTTGGTTCTCAATGCGCTTGAACTATGGAAGGGACAAGAAGAAATCAATGATTTGTTGCCATTGATGGATAGCCAGATTGAAAGACTTAATTCTGAAGTTTTGAATCCGAAAAGTATAGATAGAATTAGAGGTATTGCTGCCGTATATCTGAACGGCGAAACACCCATAGAGGAATTCTCCCTTTGGCATGATAAAATTTTTATGTTGCGCAGAGGATTTGGATTCCTGATAGTAGATAATCTAAAACGCACATCTAATGGATGGAGCTATGCTTACCATGCACCATGGTTCGATGACAAGATTAGCAGTACAACAGGCACAAAATTCAAGGGGTATTATGACCTCTGAAAAAGGTTACAGATGGCATTTTCATCCATCGAGTCTATCCGATTCCTGGAACAATTCTTTCGAAACTTGCTGATGGGCGAAAAGAACGAGTTGCGCAACCGTTATATGCTCGTTTATCAGCCAGAAGAACTTGCAGCCCCATCAACCACCCCATCAACCACCCCCGCAAGTACCCCCGCAAGTACCCATCAAGTGCTCCGCCCTCTATAACGAACTGAAAAAGGATGCGAGCAAATGAAGTTAGACATTGGGGTGAACTGCAAAGACACAATGCCATTTGAAGGAAAACCGAGTCACATTGGCGGTTCACCAATGTGACTCGGATAGTGTTTACACCATTGTCTGAGTATCGTTAATAGAATGTCAACTTGTTTTTGCTAACGTACGAGATTGCACAGGTTGCAACTTAGGAGAGGGGAGTGTCAAAACAACACCCCCCTCGATGCTATGGTGTAAATTGGGGTTCACGTTACATTCCCCAGCCAGTATTCTTTTTCGTACCGTCCCAGTTAGTAAGCTCACTGGTAGAACCTCCCCCACCTGTACAGATACCACCTCTACCACCAGCAGCAAGGAGTAAACCCGACATCAAATCCTTGGAAACGGTCATCGCATCGCAAAGTTGTTGGGTACGAGAAGAGGTAAGACTAATTTTAAAATCTGATGAGATGCCAGTCCATGAGACTTTCTCTAACAGATAGGCGGCAGCCATCTTGCGTTGCTTTTCGTCAGTTGGGTCAAGGCCATACTCAAATGCTTTTGCAATGATGCCCCATGCAACAGCATTGCCCTGCTCTGCTTGGAAGTCGTTGTCTTTGCCATCTGCATAATTCCTGATGGCTGCGACACCATCTTTAATCCATTTGTCAATCTGCTTCGAGAAGGCTTCTTTGTTCTGCTGTATGCCCTCCCAGATTTCCTTGATTTCAGGGATGTCCAATAATTCCCGAACTTGGTTCTCTGCGTTTTCGGCTCGCTGATGTTCACTATACGCCTTATTGCCTGAACGTACAGCCTCGGACTCAGCTTTACCAACTCGCTCCTGTAGTTCTTTGATTTCTGCATCCTTCTTGTCACGAAGTCGAGTGATGGCATTCTCGTCAATCGAGGCTATCCGCTTCCTGAGGACATCGTTTTCTTCGGTCAATCGGGCATTCTCCTGTTGCAGCCGCTTGTTCTGTTCGATAATAGCCCCTGCTTCCTTCATCGCTTTGTGGTAAAGCGACTTTCCCAACTTCAGAATATCCTTATTATGGGCTTCCTTTGCTTCCATTAGTGCGGTCTGCAATTCTGTAAGAATGGTCTTAATAGCCTTACGTCGTTCCTCTCGCCATTCTTTCTGCCCAAATGTCGGGATTGGCTTACCCAGTTCTTCCAGTATTGCATCAACAGCTTTCTTTACAAGTGGATTGGTCTTCAAGGTTGGCACAATGAGGTCTGCTTCCTTGATGTCCAATGCCGCTGCATATTCTTCCAGTCGTGAAATACTGCCTTCCAGATTTTCCTTATGCTGCTCCTTGTTTTGTATCTCACCCTCTAACTTGTCCTTCTGTTCTTCCAGACATTCCTTTTGCTTTCTCATGTCTTGCACCTCGCCTACCATCTTTTCCCTCTGACCTTCCAGACGTTCATTTTCCATCTGGTTCCTGGCAATGGCATCCTTTGCCTGACGTTCAGCCTCCAATACAGCCTTGCTCTTGTGGACACGTTCACGCCGTTCCTCACCTGGCAGCATGGCAATATCATCACCACGCTCCAGCCCGTACTTTCGTCCAACTTCGTTGTAGTAGTCCGTATGCATCTGATAGTAGGTTTTGCCTACAGCATATTTATCCTCGCCCCATACACGGGCATACGATACACATTCCTTTTCCCTCCGTTCGACTTCAGTTCTTACGAAGTTCGAGCGGATTTCTTCAGGCAGTTTCTTCCATTCCTTTTGGGAGAGAACCTTCGACTTGTCGTCCTTATTTACATACTTGACAGAGGCGCGACCTCTGGCTTTGGTCTTTGCCACAGGAATGGTCTGGATTTGGATGTGCGGTGTAGTCTCGTCAAGGTGCACATCAAAACCAATGATGTTCTCAGCTCCCCAGCGGTCACATGCCCAATGGTAGGTGTCCAATGCCCAATCTTTGATACCCTGTTTCAGTACGACATGGGCATTACTCTTTTGCAGGGTGAAGTCCACATCCTGGTCACCGAAGGCGAGTCGTGTCAGTACCCGATGGTCACCACTGACGATGATGCCAACGGTGCAGTTCGGACTATTATCGGAGATTCCCAAGGGGTTGTTCTTGTCCATGTAGGGTCTGAACTCAAGTTCGTCAAGACGCTTCTGCAAGCGTTCGTGAAGTGGCACGGGATCTGAACAAAGGGGAATGATTTCACCTTTGTTGTTAATCTCGAAGTTGAGGTGTTTACGTGTGAAATCATAGTGGTTATTGGTGTCCTGGTTCTTCAGACGATAAGTGTTCTCGTCCCATCCGCGACGTTCAGGCTCGTAGCCTTCGGCAGCAGAAAAGGACTTGGCTGGTGCGCCAACATGGATGGCGGCACGGGGAACGTTGTATCTGGATTTACTCATTTAATTCTATTGTTATAAAGTTAATGTATAAATGTTTATCGGGTCTCGGGTGGAACCTGAGTGGAGGGTTGAGGGAGAGAGTCACTCCCTCACAGATGCCACTTGGTTACTGGTGTTATTTGGTCTATCGGCACAGCTTGCAGGTGTGGTTCAACCCTCGGAGAGCATAATGGGACTTTTTAAGGGAGCGTGGCGAATCTAAAAGTCCATATTATGTTATGGGATTATTCCGTAATCCCTCGCAGCATGCGCCTTACATCCCTTGGGGGAAGTCTTACGAATCGTCCTCAACGATTTCAAGTTCAAGAGCGTCTATGAGTTTCTGGAGAGCTGGATTTAGTTCTATCATTCTGGCCAGAAGCATCTGTTTGGTTTCCTGCATCAACAGGAAGTCGGCTATGTCAAGTCCAGCCATGCGTTGCTCATCAGTTGCAGTTTTCTCCAGAACATCAGACACCATCACACTATGACAAATAGGTTTTAGCATATCAGACTTCACTTGCCATTTTTCCGTAGCTCCAAGGTCGGGCATGAGAATCACGTCTCTACCCCTAAGCACTTGCAGGGCATCCTCATTGAAGCAGCCGTTTTTCCCACCAGTTGCCAACCAGAGGAAATCTGGCATAAAATGTGATGCAATGAGACAAGTCTTCTCACTTTCCACGAGCATGATGGGAGTGGTAGGATGTGAGTTAAGCAAGTGCTCGCCAAACAAACATTGCTTCAGGTTATAGTTGGAAAGTTTCAACAGGGAGTGTACCCAACTGACGTATGCCTGGGGTTCCTTGATGCGATGTCCGTTTTGCGGATTGTATGCCATGACTTTTCCGCCACGAATGTTGTTATTCACATCGATCTGCCAGAATACAGTCGAACCATTCCACTTGTTGGAAGTGCCCACGCAATAGCGTTCAAACTGATGGTTCGTGGCATTGCTTCCGATAGTTTTGTACAGATAACGATGCAGTGGATTAATCTCATAATGTGAAAGGGACTTTCTCATTAGTTCTTCAGATATGAAAGACGGAGTCACAGGCTCGGTCTTAACATTTTCGGGGTTGCGTGATATATGTGGCTTATCAATGATGCCGTCATTGTCCTTTGCATCAGATTTTGCATCTGGGTTATCATGGAAGTAATCCTTGGGGGTATAGTGGTAACCACAAGCGTTCTCATGGTCGCATCGACCCACATAGTCAGGAAAAACGATAACACCTTCCTCGTCAACATACTTGACGAAGCAATTACTTTTGCCACATTCAGGGCAGGTGAGTTTATTGTTTCTCCTGCTCGTGTCATATTTCTTTAGATGGAATCTATACTGGTTCATGTTGTAGGAGTTTGATTTTGTTGATCATTATCATTACACTTTGGAATTATGGAACTTGGGGTACTTTGGGAACTTTCGGTGTCAACATGAGCTTCTGAAAGTGGAAAAGTACCCAAAGTGGAAAGAGTTTGGAGAGAGCAGGATGGAACTTTCTCATAGAGTCCATGTGCCTTTTTAGAGATATACTTCTGGTGAATCAGCTTAGGCAGATTCTTCTTGACTCCACTTGCAGACATGCCAACCTCTGCACCAGCTGCGATTGCTTCTGCCGTGGTGAAAGGATTTCCGAGCAAGTCAAGGAACTCCTTTTTGTCAGGTTCTATGCTGTGCGCATCAACTATGTCTAAGATTTTCGTATAAGATTCCTCCATGAAAGCATGCATACGTAAAGCACAACGGATGGACTTTTCATCAACAAGCGTGTCGGTTGTTTCTCCACATGCCCAACGGAGCATCTGGAAGATAAGAGCCAAGCGTCCGACATTCGCCTCCATCTTGGCAGTGCGACGCACCAAACGGTTTGCTTCCATGCTTCCCTGCCGACCGATGGCAAAAGCCTCCTCCTTTAGTTTGTTGCGCCAGTTATAAAACAAGCATTTGGCATCATAAGTCATATCAAGGACTATAGTTACCAGTTCCTTGCCATCCTCACTGAATGGACATTCCACCTGAATCAGACGGGTCAGAATATTGTTCCATCGTATATTGCAAGGAGCCTTGACAATACCTACAGGCTTCTCTTTGTCCTTAATTGTCCAAAGGGTAGGTCTCATTTCTTTGGGAATGACGAACATGAAACGGTCTATCAATCCACTGTTGACATTCTCATCTGTGAAGAACTCATGAATGCGCTCGGTCTGAGTGGTACCGATGACATTGATGCATGGCTTTCGGATGATGGCTGGTATAGGATTATTGCAACGAGTCACCTTTACCTGCTTACCTGTATATGCTGTAAGCAACTGGCTCATGAAAGGATTATCGTTGTATCGGCAAACGGAATGGAAGAATCCCATTATCTCGTCAATCAACAGAACGACACCACGTTGGTTGTCATTATGCAGTCTCCACAGGCTTTCTGGAGTTGAGTCAGAAAGGATGGTTTGTATTAAGACTGGCTTTTCCTTACCACTTCCGACATCAGACTTCCCTTTGTCAGCAGTAGCGTTATACTGCTCCATCTCGTCCTTGAACTTGATGTACATGGCATAGTCGTAGTCTTCTATAGGCTTATAAGCAAAGTCCAAGGGAGGGGTCTTGCCCTGCCCTGGTTCACCCACAAGGATGATGTATAGGCTTGGATTGCTCTCCCATGAGGGTTTAAGTCGGATGTGTCGCGTATTTCCAATCGCAGCTGAAACAGCAGAAAGCATAGCAACGGCTGTGTATTCTACAGGAAAATTGTCCTCAGCTGCGAGGTCAAGAATGATTTCCTGAACCTTGGCAGGAAACACATCCAAGGGTAATCCCGTGTCGGAAACATGTGCGACTTCCGCTCGTACTGCATTGATCGTGGCCAATGCAATACTGTTCATAAACTTTGTTTGTTCACCCATGACATTCCTCCTTACTTTTTTTATTATTGTCACCATCTGCTATAGCGGAAGAGAATATTTCCATAACCTCTTTCTTGGAATAGAGGTTGCGTCGCCCCATCTTGTGTTTCTTGATAACACCCTCGTTCTCCTTTCGCCA
>ENA-OPJP01000005-OPJP01000005.1-human-gut-metagenome-genome-assembly--contig:-NODE-5-length-59374-cov-11.183078_pt1 | contig 59374 bp, 46 predicted proteins | sample MGYA00241417_ERZ501664 | MGnify/ENA primary metagenome ERZ501664 (study PRJEB25962, sample SAMEA2042200) | human gut metagenome | biome: human gut; feature: human-associated habitat; material: faeces...
CGTTTACATTCAAAAGAGAAGCCTGCTCCTGATCTACCTTCTCCTTATCAGGCAAGGCGTAAGCCGACTGGATATAGAGGCGTTCATCATGACGGTTCACCACGAAATCAATCTCAAGATTCCTACGCTGCAACTTACCATTCTCATCTCGTTTGAAACTCTCCACTGACCCCACATCTACAGTATAACCCTGCTTCCGCAACTCGTTATAAACCACGTTTTCCATGATATGAGTGAATTCTATCTGCCGGAAATCTACCACGGCATTTCTGATACCGATGTCCTCGAAGTAATACTTGGTACCAGTACCAATATATTTGCGCCCCTTCACATCATAACGCAAAGCCTCGCTGATGATAAAGGAATCCTGAAGGTATTCCAAATACTTGCTGATAGTATTGCCACTTATCACTACTCCACCAGCCGACTTAAACGTATTGGAGATTTTCAAGACATTGGTACAAGAACCTATCGTAGATGCAAGGAGACGTACTAGCTCTTTCATTCCCTCTGGATTCTTCAAGCGATTACGATCCAATACATCTTTCAGATAAACGGTCTCATAAATCTCTCGAAGATAGTTTTGCTTGGCTTCAGGGCTTTCCATCTGCACCACAGCAGGCAATCCACCATAAAGATAATATGTCTCCAGGGCTTGATGCTCCTCGCCTCCTACTACTTCATAATATTCAGAAAAACTCAACGGATGGATTCGGATTTCCCAACCTCGACCACGAAACTCAGTTATCACATCCTTCGATAAAAATCGGGCATTGGAACCTGTTACGTACACCTCAGCATTCTCTACATGGAGATAAGAATTGAGCACATCCTCAAACTCCTTCACCATCTGAACCTCATCAAGAAGAATGTAATACTTCTCCTTGTCAACCATCTGAGCATCTATATACTCTAAGAGTGCATCAGGGTCACGGAGTTTCTTGTTTCTGCGGTCTTCAAGATTTACTTGTATGATATGATCTTCCGCAACACCTCTTTCAAGCAAATGCTTGCAAAAGATGTTGAAAAGAAGAAAAGATTTACCACATCGGCGGATGCCAGTGATAATCTTTATCATCCCATTGCCTTCGGCAGAGATGAGCTTATCTATATATTCCTTGCGCTCAAAATACATTATTTCATTGAAAATTTTTGTGTCAAGACACATATTTTTGCAGCAAAAGTACACTTTTTACTCGATAATGCCAAACTTTTTCATCGATTTAACTCTTCAGCATTTTACGAGCAATATAAGGAGATATACTCTTGCCGTGCTCTTTGAATATTTGTATGATTTGAGCAACAGAGAGGTCAAGCCTTCTTACGGAATCATCCTGTGGAAGACCCGCCATGTGTTTTTGAACAATCTCATCGAATAGAACCAAGTATTCTGGATGCTCGTCTAAAATGGCTTTGCGACCACCACCTGCGATACGGACTGTTCCCGAAGAAAGAATGGTCTTTCCGTTTAACTCGCGAATGCCCCTATAGATGGTGTTTTTTGATATGTGAATAGAGGCGCACACGGTTGCCACACCATGTTTGCCTATGTTGATAGTTCTTGTAGCACAATATAGCCGACGCTGACGCTCGTCTAATTGCTGGATGTATGTCAAGTCGGTCTCTGAAAAGACTTCTGATAGAATCTTTGTATTCATTATAACTGTCTGGAAATCAGTTGTAAAGATACAAATTTTCTGTCAGTTTAAAGAATGTAAATAGTTAATAATCAATAAGTTAAAAATAAATTATGACAAAGGACAATCATAGTAAATATGAGGCAAAGGAAGAGTTTGGAACTCTATCCTTTAACCATGTGTTACTTCATAAAAAGGACACAAAAATGTAACAAGTTATTTTTTTTAATCATTACTAAACCAGTTGGATGAGGAAGTATCTGACGATATTACCAAGATTTTGAATGATTTCAAGGTTTGGCCTGTTGTTAAGCTCAGTTTCCGTGGCAGAATATTGTAAGTTAGATAATAGAATAAGTTAGATATAAAATAAGAGTGGAAAGGTTAGGAGTTCGTATCCTTAATCTTTCCACTCTTTTATTATGTTTGTATGTTATGATAATGCTGTAAGTACTCTTGTTTTTTAAAAAAGGAACACGAATAAAGCGAATCGAACGAATGTTGATTAATATCTCAACCGATGAGCGCAAGCTACAGAGCCCAAAAGGGCTCAGAAATCCGTGCCGTCCGTGCTATCCGTGTGCGACATAATAAAAGACAAAGGAAAAGCCTTCAGGCTAAATTTATTTATTGCCAAGTATATTCATAAGTTTCAATTTTTCCGTCATCCCAAAAATCACTACTATGATGTGTTGCTGTCAATTTTATCAAATATCCATCTTTATCTAACTCATAAGAAATATCGATATTATGATCTCCACCATTGTCGGCCTGCCCTTTTATTTCTTTAGGCAATTGATTAGTATGCAGTCCAAACAATCTTGGTTGCGCAATAGCCAATTCATAAAAAGGTGTACTACTCGCATTGTAAACAATATAAGGATTATAACCCTTACAAGTATTTCCGCTGTAAACGATTTTGCCAAAATAAGTGACTTCTGAAATACAATTATTTTCCCACGAAATATCAGCAGAATAACCGTAACCGCAATCGTAAGATGATAATCTTGATTTATTATCATATATAAAGCCCATAGCTATAATTTCATATTGGTCCAACCAATTTCCAGACCTTGCTAAGCCATCAACGAAACTATATTCATAACAAGCTTTTCCTTTGCTATACTCTTTAACGCTGGTATAATTGTCAGACCATTTATAAGAATATTTATAAGAACCATGATAAGAACCATTAGTGTATTCTCCTATAATAGTTAACAAATACCCTTGTTCATCGTAATCAAAACTTGTGGTTTCGTTTCTACTTTTATTGGTTGTTTGGGTTATTTTCACTAATTTTTTTTCTTTAGATGTTGAATTTTCATCATCATCATTACTACAGCCGCAAAAGCCGAAACACAAAACAATTGACGCACAAAACAATGTTACTTTTTTAAATGTATTCATTTTTTTTAAAAAAACTTGTTTGTCACCCTCAAACAAGGAATTAAATAAAACGGAAAGCGTGGGATCTCCTCGTTACTCGTCCCACGAACTGAGGCCTTCGCATTGCCCTGAATAGTTGAACGAGCAACATCGAAGCCCACGCCGATATGTGTACACTTTTCCCTATACGGATATAAGACTTATCACTTGACGCAATAAGCCATACCAGTAAAGGGATGTGGCTAAAACACATCCCGAGGGCATCTACCGTTGCATTGTTCGTGACTATTCATGAAGTTTGCGAAGTTTCAGTCCGTCAAGAACAAAGCGCCAAGTAAACGCTCTATATTATGTCATGATACCACTACCCTCCCAAGGCCTCGTCTCAACAATCTCTCTTTTGAGAAAGAAAGCATCAACTCGGCGTGAGCAGAATGGGTATCTGCGTGCAAAGATATATAAAATATTTGAAATGCCACTCCTTTTCCGGGAACTTTTAGTGAGAAAAACAAAAAAGATAGATGTGGGGGCACACAAGAAAGGGAACAGATGTTCGAAAACAAAGAAAGGGCGGAAAAACAACTGTTAACTGTTAACTCTGTTAACCCCAGCTGTTCTTCCGCCCTTAAAATTTATTCTATCACCTTCCCGCTAAAAGAAAATTACTTCAGCATCCATTCCCAAGCAGGAATTATATGCACCGTCTTACCATCTACGGTAAGCTCCTCTTTCTCATTCAGCGTAATGATGTAACCCTCAGACAAATCATAGATTTCCATCGCCTCCTGCAGGCCCTCTATCTCACGCTTGCGAGTCTTCTCATCATCCATCTTCACCGTAACCTGGTAAGCCTGGGTAATCCTTACACCTTCTCTCACCACAAAGTCGCACTCTTTCTTGTCGGCATAGTAGAACAAGTCGTAACCCCTTCGCAGCAATTCGATGAAAACGGCATTCTCCAATTTTACACCCTGGTTATCCGTGACATTGAACCCCATCCTGCTGATGATGGCATTATCTATAAAATACACCTTCTTCGGACTCAGCATCTGGGTCTTTACCGATGGAGCATACTTCAGCAGCTGGAATATCATGTAGGTTTGCTGAATATATTCCAGATAGTTCTTGATGGTTTCGGGATGGCGAATGCCCACTATCTTTCCCAGCGAGTTATAGGTAACACGCTTGGTGGCATTGCTGGCAAGATAAAACGCAAGCTCTTTAATTTCCTTGTCATTCGTAAGACCATTGCGAGCCATCACATCCCGGAAGATAATGCTCTCATAAAGTGAAGATAGATAACTGACAGAACCCGTCTGAAGATATTTCGGGAAACCACCCCTCTCCAGGAAATCACGGAAATGACCCAACAGTTTGGAACGGCTCGCCATCAGATAGAAATCCTTCTGCGAATGCTCAATATGCTCCAGCTGCAGGTATTCGGCAAAAGAGAAAGGATAAACCTCTACAGAGATATAACGCCCTGTGAGATGAGTGCCCATCTCCTTGCTCAGCATCCGGGCATTGGATCCTGTCACCACCACCTTATTGCCTTCATTGTAAAGACGCCTCACAAAGGTTTCCCAACCCGTGATGTTTTGAATCTCATCAAAGTAATAGGTGTGCTGCTCGCCGAAAAGCTCAAAGAAGCATTCCTGCAAGGTTGCAAAATCTTCAAGCTTAAAGTTTACGAGACGCTCATCGTCAAAATTGAAGAAGAAATCTTTCTCCTCCAACTTATCACGCAGTTGCTGCAGCAACACCGACTTTCCACATCGTCTTACACCAGTTATGATAAGGATTTCCGTGGTGGTAAGCCATTCCTCTTCTATGTGTCGAGGGATAGCATCCTGCATAAGATGCTTGCAGTTTTCCTGCTGCTCAAATATAATTCGTTTCAACAGTTCTTTCATTGCTCCACTATTTTATGATTCGTGGGCAAAAATAAGAAAAATATCTGAAAACAGCAAGAGAAAATCCAAAAACCTTTCATTCTGAATGAATACTTTTATTAAAAACCTTTCACTCAGAACGAATACTTTTGCCTAAAATCTTTCATTCATAATGAATAGATTCTGGTTTTATTCCGCCAGCAGCTTCTCTGCCATTGCCTTACCCTGAGCGACATCTTCGTAGCCCTTCCTGGCGGCATCGGCACCCTGGACGAAATCTTCACCATCGCCGCCGCCCACACTTAAACAGTTTGCTTGTCGTGGATTGATTTGAAAATTAGAAGAGAGCTGAAGTTATTTCTATTTGCCTTTGCTGATTTTTCTGATTAAACTTGCTGGTATTTCTATTAAAATTTGTAATTTTGCAACTTAATAGATCGAGAACAGAAAATAGTTGTTTTAAACAAGCAGAAAGTTAGTATAGAATATGAAATCATTACGCGAGCTTTATAGAATAGGCAAGGGGCCGTCGAGCAGTCATACGATGGGACCCCAGCGTGCTGCCCAACTCTTTTTGGAACGCTGTAGCAACGCATCTTCGTATGAGGTGACTCTGTATGGCAGTCTGGCAGCCACTGGAAAGGGACACATGACGGATGTCGCCATAGAGGAGGTGCTTCATCCATATCACACTGTCAGCATTATCTGGAAGCCACAGGTGTTCTTGCCCTTTCACCCCAACGGAATGAAGTTTGTTGGCAGGGACGTGAATGGTGATATTATAGACGAGTGGACGGTTTACAGCATTGGCGGTGGAGCCCTTTCGGATGGCATTGACGGTCATGATGAACTGGGAGCTTCCGAAGTGTACGACCTCAACAAGATGAGCGATATACAGAGCTGGTGCTACGAAAACGGCCGCTCTTTCTGGGAATATGTGGAGAAATGTGAGGACAAGGAAATCTGGGACTATCTCAAGACGATATGGCAGACCATGAAGGAAGCCATTCGTCGCGGTCTCGACCATGAGGGTGTGTTGCCGGGTCCGCTGAATCTGCCTCGTAAGGCTGCCACTTATTACACCAAAGCCAAGGGCTATCGCGCCTCGCTGCAGTCGAGAGGTTTGGTTTATGCCTATGCCCTGGCAGTGAGCGAGGAGAATGCATCTGGAGGAACCATCGTTACGGCTCCTACTTGTGGTGCCTGTGGCGTGTTGCCAGCGGTGCTCTATCACATGCAGGAAGCTCACGACATGAGCGAACAGCGCATTTTGAGAGCCTTGGCTACTGCCGGTCTTGTGGGCAACATCGTCAAGCACAATGCTTCGATAAGTGGTGCCGATGTGGGTTGTCAGGGTGAGGTAGGCGTGGCCTGTGCGATGGCTTCGGCTGCAGCCTGCCAGTTATTTGGTGGAAGTCCAGCCCAGGTGGAGTATGCTGCCGAGATGGGTCTGGAACATCACTTGGGTATGACCTGCGACCCGGTATGCGGACTGGTTCAGATACCTTGTATCGAGCGTAATGCCTTTGCTGCAGCCCGTGCCTTGGATGCCGACTTGTATGCCTCTTTCTCCGACGGTCATCACAGTGTGTCGTTTGATAAAGTGGTGGAGGTGATGCGCCAGACGGGTCATGATCTTCCTTCGCTCTACAAGGAGACCAGTGAGGGCGGACTCGCCAAGGGACTTGGCAAGAAATATACCAAATAAGATACACATCAAAATCAAAATATAATCAAAACAGCATCATGACGAGGAAAACAAAAATTCATGAGATACGTGATTACATAGTGATAGCCTTAGCCATGGTTATCGGAAGTATCGGTCTTAACGTGTTCCTGCTTCCCAACCATATCACTATGGGCGGTGTAGGCGGTATTGCCTCTATCCTGTATTGGGGCTTCGGTATTCCTGTATCGTTTTCTTATTTCGGTCTCAATATTTTTCTTTTGGTATTGGCCTATAGGGCATTGGGATGGCGCTTCTGCCTGAAGACGGTGTATGCCGTGGCAGTCTTTGCCGTAGTCACCCGCTTGATAGAGAGTCATGGCGGAAACGAGATCACGCTCTTGCACGACCAGCCATTCATGGCAACAGTGGTGGGAGCTTTCTTCATGGGATGCAGTGCCGGATTGGGATTGTCGAGCAATGGTTCTACGGGTGGCTCTGATACGGTGGCAGCTATGGTGAACAAGTATTACAACATCTCGTTGGGTCATGCCATCATGATTTGCGACCTGTGTATTGTCACGAGTTCCTACTGGGTGCTGAAAGACTGGGAGATGGTGATCTATGGCTATGTGTGCCTTTTTGTCTGCTCAGTTTGTGTTGACCATGTGGTGAACACACTTCGCAGATCGGTGCAGTTCTTCATCATCTCGGACAAGTATCTGGAACTGAGTGCCGCCATCAATACAGCTGCCGACAGAGGCTGTACGGTGATGGACGGTCATGGATGCTATAGTGGCAAGGATGTGCACATGCTTTTTGTGCTGGCCCGTCAGCGTGAGTCGCAGACGATATTCCGCCTGATAGATGAGATTGATCCTTCTGCGTTTGTCAGCCAGAGTGCTGTTATCGGTGTCTATGGGTTGGGCTTCGACCGGTTCAAGGTCAATAAGAAACTGATAGGAAAATAGAACTGATCATGAATCAGAATGCGGACAAGATAAAAAGAAAAAAAGTTGAATCCATTTACGGGTTCAACTTTTTTAGTCTTCTTTTAGCCTCGGGATGCTCGGGGCACAGTTCGAGTGCTTTCTTGTAGTTGGCGATGGCAGCAGCCGACATACCTTCTTTCTCGCATTCCTTGCCCAGCAAAGTGTATTCTGCTGCCAGGCGTTTCAGGAATTTCTCTTGTTTCTTTTTCTCTTCCTCCTTCTGCCTGATGATTTCGCGCAGCTGTTCGTTCTCAGCTATCAAGGAGTTGACTTTTCCCAATTTTCTTCGTATCAGTCGTTTGGCACTTGGCTTCTCGATGTCGTATCTGCTGTGTATGGCAAGGAAGAAGTTGTCGAGTGCTCCCTGCATGTCGCCCTGGTCGAATGCTGCTGCGGCATCATGGTATTGTTTGTCGGCTTTGCTCTGGGTAAGAGCCGTGTTGATGGTAGACTGGTCGTTGTAGTGACGGGCAAACTGCTTCACCTCGTTGCGTACAAAGACCTCGTTCTGTCTGATGGGTTCCTGCAGGCTGATGCCTTCCAGACTGGTACAACGTGACAGTGCCACATAGGTCTGTCCTCCGGCAAAGACGCCCCCTGTGAAATCTATCTTCACCTGATTGAAGGTAAGGCCCTGGCTTTTGTGGACTGTAATCGCCCACGCCAACCGCAAGGGATATTGCTCGTAACGGCCAATCTCTTCCTCTTCTATCTTTTTCTCCACCTCGTTGAAGTGATATCTCATGTTGCTCCATGCGGCAGGCTCCACCATGACATCCTGTCCATTTTCTGTTCGCACGTATATCTTGGCATCATCGTCCTCGTCGAAACCGATGATGGTTCCCAGGGTTCCGTTGACCCATTGGTGCTCTATATCGTTTTTGATAAAGATGATCTGTGCGCCCGTCTTCAGATATAGTTCCATTGGGGTGGGGAGGCTGCTTTCAGGGAACTCGCCCTGGATATTGCCTCGGAAGAGGGTAGGCTCGCCAGGCAACAGTTTGAGCTGACTGTCGTTGATGTAGTCTACTGTGTCGCGGCGTGTGGAAAGGGTGATGGCGAGTTTGCTGTCGCTTTCGTCAAGTTGGGCTCCCACACGCTGATTGAGTTTCTGAAGGTCGCTCATGGGAACCTGACTGGTGCGAATGTGGTCGAGTATGCTGATAAACACAGGGTCGCTTTGTCGGTAAACCTTTCTCAGCTCGATGCTCACCAACTGGAAGTATTCGAACACCTTGGCATCGAAGAAGAAACTGCTGCGGTAGAAAGGTGAGAGAAGCCTGCGGTCTTCCTCTCTCACGACATGTTCCAGCTGATAGATATCCCCCACGAGAAGCAGTTGCTTGCCACCGAAAGGCTCTCGCATGTTGCGGCTGTATATGCGCAGCACCTTATCTATGAAGTCTATGATATCGGCACGCACCATACTGATCTCGTCGATGATGATGAGTTCCACCTCGCGTATAATCTTAATTTTCTCGGAGTTGTACTTCAGGGTGTTGCGGATATTGCGCACGCTGAACATACTGTCGTTGGGCAGCAGCGGATGGAAGGGAATCTTGAAGAAACTGTGCAGGGTGCTTCCTCCGGCATTGATGGCAGCAATACCGGTGGGTGCAAGAATGATGTGTTTCTTTTTGGTGTGGGCAGCAATGTAGCGTAGAAAAGTGGACTTGCCGGTGCCTGCCTTTCCTGTGAGGAAGAGTGAGCGCCGGGTGTACTGTATAATCTGGAGTGCATTCTGCAACTCAGGATTATCCAGGTCGATATGATTTTCTGCAGACTGGCTTGCTGAGTGGTCTTTTTCTGCCATACCTGTTTCTTTGAAATGACAATCGGCGATTCCCATCTTTCAGAAAATCGCCGATTTTTGTTAGGTTGTGTTTATTCTTTTCTGTCACTATAGTGTCTGGCGCGGTTTACAAGTCGTCAAACTTGATGGCCTGCTCTGTGGGGCGTGACTTTTTCTTTTCTTTCTTTTCTTTCTTTTCTTTCTTCTCGCCCTGTTCCTCGCCTGGCTTTTTCTCTGTGGCTGTTCCTGTTGTTGCCTCATTCTTTTCGGCAGGTATCTCCTTGATGACAGGGTTGCCGTTCTCGTCGAGGATGATCTCTTCGTTGAGTGCTGTGCTGTCTACCTGAGTGGTGTCAACCTTAGCCTTGGGCACAGAACTTGCACAGATGTACATGTCGCGGGTGATGTCCTCGTCGTGAGGCTTGTCAAACTTGCCGTGGTATTTCTGGAAGGCAGGATCGTTCATCACGTATTGCCAGAAGTATCCGCAGATAGGCAATGCCGTTCGGGAACCTTGTCCGAGAGCACCCGTCCTGAAGTGGATGCAGCGGTATTCTCCTCCTACCCATGCACCTACTACGAGCTTAGGGCTCACACCCATGAACCAGGCGTCGGAGTGATTGTTGGATGTACCGGTCTTTCCGCCAAACTCAGTATCACGAACATTGCCCACGTAGCCCCACAGACTCTGTGAGGTTCCACCTGGTTCGCGCATACCGCCCTGCAGCAACTGCTGCATCAGGAAGGCAGACTTGTAAGGAATCACCTGTTCCTCGGTTGATGGGGCAGTATATACCTCCTTGCCGTCGCGGTCTACAATTCTTGTCACCAGAACTGGGTTATGATGTTTTCCGTTGTTGGCAACCGTACAGTAGGCGTTTGCCAATTCCAAGAGGTTGACGTCGCTCGAACCAAGAGCCAGAGAAGGCTCATCGTTGAGCGGACTCTGAATACCCATCTTCTGTGCTGTCTCTATGATGCGCTTGATGCCCATCTCCTGACCCAATCGCACTGCTACAGAGTTGATACTCTTTGCAAATGCACTCTTCAGTGGGATGGAGTCGCCCGAGAAAGAACCATTGGCATTGGATGGGGTCCATTTCACCATCTCATGTTTCTTCTTGTCGTAGACATCCATCGAGATATATTCATCGCGACGCTTGTCACAAGGCGTAAGACCCTGGTTCATGGCCTCGGTGTAGACGAAGAGCTTAAAGGTAGAACCTGGCTGGCGTTCGGCTGTCACCTTGTCGTATTTCCAGTGGTCGAAGTCGATGTCGCCCACCCATGCCTTGACGGCACCCGTCTGTGGTTCCATGGCCACAAAGGCACAATGCATGAAGGTGGTCATGTACTTGATGGAGTCTTCGGATGTCATCATCTTGGTGATGGTGCCCTTGTCGTAATCGAATACCTTGACTGGGTGAACCCACTCCTTATAATAATAGTTCACAGAGTCGGGATTGTTGGGGAAGCGGGCAATCAATGCTTTATAGAAAGGCTGGCGCTCGGCAATGCCCTGAATGAAGTTGGGGATGACCTGATGCTTTTCGTCCTGCCAGGGTTCCTGACGAAGCCAGTTGGTATCCTGTTTGCGGTAGATGTCCCAGTGGTTGTTGAAGTTCTGCTGTACCTGTCGCATCTGTTTGCGTGCGGCATCTTCAGCATACTTCTGCATGCGGGTATCTATCGTGGTGTATATCTTCAGTCCGCTGGTATACAGGTCGTAACCCTCGTCCTTGCACCAGTCTGCCAGATAGTCAGCCACAGCCTCGCGGAAGTATTTGGCTTGTCCGTCGTAGTTTTCCTCCACCTTGAAGTCGAGTTTGATAGGCTCCTGACTGAGGGTGTTGTATTCCTCGCGGCTCAGGTCACCATGGCGTACCATATTGTTGAGCACCACGTTGCGTCGTTCCAGACTGTGTTCGGGGTTGGTGCGTGGATTATAATAGGTGGTAGCCTTAAGCATACCTACGAGTACGGCAGCCTGATCGGTAGTCAGTTCCTTAGGACTTACGTTGAAGTAGGTCTTTGCCGCTGTCTTGATGCCATACGAGTTGGAACCGAAATCTACAGTGTTGGCATACATCGTGATGATTTCCTTCTTGGTGTAGACAGCCTCCAACTTGGCTGCTATAATCCATTCCTTGCTCTTGATGATGAGAATGCGCAGACCGGGCACCTTGCCCAGCAAACCTGTAGAGTACTGGGAGCGGACGCGGAACATATTCTTTGCCAACTGCTGGGTGATGGTAGAAGCTCCTCGTGCATCGTGATGCAGCAAGGCATCCTTCATGGCACCAAAGAGTCCGATGGGGTCAATACCCAAATGCTTGTAGAAGCGCTCGTCCTCGGTGTCGACCAAAGCCTTGAAGAAGGCTGGGTTTACCTCTTCGTATTTTACGGGAGTACGGTTCTCGTTGAAATACTTACCTATCAGCTTGCCGTCGGCGCTGTAAATCTCAGAAGCTTCGCTGGTCTGAGGATTCGTAATGCCAGAGAAGAAACCTGGCGATTTACCAAACAGCCAGAGGAAGTTAATATCCACTGCACCTAAATACAGTATGAAAGCCACGATGCAGCTTGCTATGCCAATGAGAGTCTTGGTATACCATGCCTTGCCTCGATACAGATTCTTGTACCATGGCCAGAAAGCGCGGAACTTGCGCCACAGCCATGCTGCTAAGTTCTTGATTTTGTTCATTGTTGTTGTATATTGAATACTCTTTTAAACTTCTTTGCAAAAGTAGTAAAATTATTCCATCTTCAAGCAGCTATCTACATATTTTATGATTTCTTTAATATTATCGGGGTGAAACCATTGTATCGTCTCGTCACGTTTGAACCATGTAAGCTGCTTGCGCATGTATTCTCTGCTGTGCGACTGTATCTGGCGTACCGCTTCATGCAGGTCGATGGCGCCGTCGAAATAGGCAAACATCTCTTTGTAGCCCACAGTACGCAGAGCTGTCTGATCACGATAGGCATAAACGCCTCTTGCCTCTGCCTCTAAACCTTCCTGCATCATGACGTGAACTCGTTGGTTGATACGGTCGTACAGTTCGGAACGGTCTCTGTTCAGTCCTATCTTGACTATGCGGAAAGGACGGTTCTTCTTCTTGTTGGTACGGAAAGATGTGTAGGTCTTTCCTGTCTGGTGACATATCTCCAGGGCATGAACCACGCGACGTGGATTCTTCTTGTCTACTATGGCCCAGTGTTCTGGGTCGAGGTTTTTCAGTTCCTCCACCAATGTGTCGAGCCCTTCATTGGCAAGACGTGCTTTCATCCATTCTCTGATGTCATCACGTACGGTGGGGATGTCGTCGATGCCATTGCATACAGCATCAATGTACATCATGCTTCCTCCTGTGAGCAGGGCTACGTCGTGATTCTTGAAGATATCCTCTCTTAGGAGTTTCATCACGTCAGCCTCGTATTGGGCAGCACTGTAATAGTCCTCGATGTGGCGGTTGCCTACGAAATAATGCTTCACGCGCTTCTGCTGTTCGGCAGTAGGGGCTGCAGTTCCTATAGGGAGCTCGGCGAATATCTGACGGGAGTCTGCATTGATAATAGGCGTGCCTAAATGCTCTGCAAGCGAAAGGCAAAGCTCCGTTTTGCCAACACCCGTAGGACCTAAAACCACAATTAATGTCTTCATATCATGCGAAAGTTGAATCATTCTTTATATTCAAGAAAAAAGCATCCTTGCTCGTTTCATAAACTTAAGCAAGAATGCTCTTTTTACCTTTTTACCCTTTTACTTTTATCGAATGATACCTCTCTTGGAGTTCTCAACGAAGTCGATGATATACTGTATTTCAGGGGTAATCTGCAGGTTCTTCTTTATTTCCTCGATACCTTCTTTCAGCACGCCCTTAGAGTAGAGCAGGCGGTAAGCCTCATGAATCTGCTGAATGAGTTCGTTGCTGAAACCGCGGCGGCGAAGACCTACCAGGTTGAGTGCGCAGTATCTTGTTGGCTCCTTACCGGCAATGATATATGGAGGAATGTCCTGTGAGAATCGGCATCCACCCTGAATCATCACGTATCCTGCAATGTGGCAGAACTGGTGAACGAGAACATTGGCGCTGACGATAGCGTTGTCGTCTACTACCACCTCTCCGGCAAATTTTGTAGAGTTGCCTATGATCAAACCGCTGCCCAACTCACAGTCGTGAGCCACGTGCACACACTCCATGAGGAGGTTGTTGCTTCCGACAACAGTCTTGCCCTTTGAGGCAGTACCACGGGAAATGGTTACATTCTCACGAATACTGTTGTTGTCGCCAACCTCGCAGGTTGTCTGCTCACCGCGGAACTTCAGATCCTGTGGCTTGGTAGAGATGCTGGCACCTGGGAAGAACTCGTTGTTGTTGCCGATTCGTGCTCCCACATGGATGGTTACAGAATTCTGCATCACGTTGTTGTCACCCAGAACGGTGTCTTTGTCAATATAGCAGAAAGGACCGATGATGTTGTTATCTCCGAGTTTTGCCTCAGGATGAACAAATGCTAAAGGACTAATCTGATTCATATTTCTTGTTTACAATTTAATTAACTATTGTTGATTCGAGTCTCACATGCAGAGAGGCTTTTTATATATTTTTTTCTTGCCTGTGTTGCATGTCAAAGGATAGTTTTCTTACTTATTCTTAACAATCTGTGCAGTGAAGGTTGCCTCAGCTACTACTTGGTCGCCAACAAACATATAGCCCTTCATTGAGCTGATGCCATGGCGTACAGGAGCCAGCAGCTCTACACGGAACAGGAGAGTGTCGCCAGGTACTACCTTCTTGCGGAACTTCACGTCGTCTATCTTCATGAAGTAAGTGCTCCAGCGTTCAGGCTCTTCCAACTGGTTGAGCACCAACAAGCCTCCACACTGTGCCATGGCTTCTACCTGCAGCACTCCAGGCATGACTGGCTCTTCAGGGAAGTGACCCTGGAAGAATGGCTCATTGCTTGTTACGCTCTTCACACCAACGATGCTGGTTGGCCCCATGGCTATCACCTTGTCTACCAACTGCATTGGGTAACGGTGGGGTAGAAGCTGACGGATGCGTATATTGTCCATAACCGGCTCCTCGTTAGGATTGTAGATAGGAGCCTGAATCTCGTGCTTGCGAATCTCCTTGCGCATCAGGCGGGCAAACTTATTGTTGATGGTATGACCAGGACGTGTAGCGATGATGCGACCCTTGATAGGCTTACCGATAAGAGCCATGTCGCCGATAATGTCGAGAAGCTTATGACGTGTGCATTCGTTCTCCCACTGCAGAGGTCGGTGCTGGATATAGCCCAACTTGTTGGCATCCATGCGAGGAACCTTAAGATGGTCGGCGAGTTGGTCAAGCTGAGCCTGCTCTACCTGGCGCTCATAGATCACAATGGCATTGTCGAGGTCGCCACCTTTGATCAGGTTGGCTTGCAGCAATGGCATGATGTCACGTACGAAAACGAAGGTACGGGCAGAAGCAATCTCCTCTGCGTATGTCTCCATCTTGTCGAGTGTAGCAAACTGACTGTTGATGAACTTGCTCTCGAACGAGCACATGGCTGTGATACTGAAGTCTTCGTCTGGCAGGATAGTGATGACCGAACCGCTTTCGTCTTTCACCTCTATCTTATGACGGATGATATAGTAGTCTTTCTCTGCATTCTGCTCCTGTATGCCCACGCTCTGAATCTTTTCTACGTACAAAGCAGCTGAACCATCGAGAATAGGGAATTCTGGACCATTTACCTGAATCAGACAGTTGTCGATGCCGAGCGCATAAAGAGCAGACATACCATGCTCTATGGTGCTTACTCGCACTTCACCTTTGCCAAGCACTGTTCCACGCTGTGTTTCTACTACGTTCTCAGCTACTGCCTGGATAACTGGCTGGTCTTCGAGATCGATACGCTGTATTTTATAACCGGTATTCTCTGCTGCAGGATTGAAAGTTACAGTGAGACTTAATCCTGTGTGCAAGCCTTTTCCACAAAGTGAGAAACTGCCTTTCAGAGTCTTTTGTTTTGACATAATTATATTATTTTTTAGGCACGGATTTCACGGATTTTTTCTTTTTTCGGATGCCTTAGTGGCGTTACACTCTGTGTGTCATCTGTGTCATTCGTGCCTTGTTATTTCTATTACTTCTTTTTCAGTTCTTCCACCTGCTTCTTCAGGTCGTTGAGTTCCTTGTACATATCGGGCAGGCGACGGAAGATGGCCTGTGACTTGAAGTATGAACGCTGCTCCATAGGAGGTGTGCCGATGAGCTGCTGTCCGCTCTTCAGACTTCCAGGAACACCACTCTGTGCACCGAGGAACACCTTGTCGCCAATAGTGATGTGACCTGCAATACCTACCTGACCGCCAAACATACACCACTGGCCCACCTTGGTGCTTCCTGCGATACCTACCTGAGAAGACATCACGGTGTTCTCGCCAATATCAGTGTTGTGGGCTATCTGAACGAGGTTGTCGAGTTTCACACCCTTACGGATATAGGTACTACCCATAGTAGAACGGTCAACACAAGTGTTGGCACCTATCTCTACATCGTCCTCAATGGTGACAATACCTATCTGAGGAATCTTGTCGTAACCGTCAGGACCAGGTGCAAAGCCGAATCCATCGGCACCTATTACACAGCCTGCATGAAGAGTTACGTTGTCGCCCAACTTGCAGCCATGATAAACAGTCACGTTAGGATAGATGAGTGCGTTCTTTCCTACCTTGACACCTTCGCCAATGTAGGCATGAGGATAAATCTGGCTGCCTTCGCCCACCTCAGCTCCATCGCTGATATAAGCAAAAGCTCCTACGTAAACACCCTCGGCTACCTTAGCCTTAGGAGAAACGAAAGCCAATGGATCTATGCCAGTCTTCTTAGGCTTCATTGATTCATACATCTGCAGAAGTTTTGCCACGCATTCGTAGGCATTCTTTACGCGAATCAATGTTGTGGAAACGGGCTTTTCCAGTTCTACACTCTCGTCTATCAATACGACAGACGACTGAGTGTCGTATACATAATGCGTATATTTGGGATTTGAGAGGAAAGAAATAGCACCTTTCTTACCTTCTTCAATTTTTGCAAAGGTATTGACGATTGCATTCTCGTCACCTTCTATGTGCCCTTGTACAAACTGGGCTATTTGTTTTGCGGTAAACTCCATATTTGTTTGTTTTCAATGATTGTTATTAGCCAGTTAGCTCCTTATTGCTTGCAAATATAGCAAAAAAGATTTATAAACTTGTAATTAAATCGTAATATTTTGCTTTTTGGCTTGCAAACATACACTTTTTAGGCGCAAAGTGCCCTGAAAAGAGGTACTTTGCGCCATAAAAGGTAGTCGTTTTTTATGAAAGCTTGGCTAATTCTTCTGCCATCTGCTCTTGCAATTCCTTGGCCTTGATGCCAGCAGTCTCGGCAAAGTCCTCACCGTTGCTGGCATAGATAATGCCACGTGAAGAGTTGACCAGCAGACCGCAGTCCTTGATGATGCCATACTTGCACACTTCCTGCAGACTGCCTCCCTGTGCACCTACGCCAGGAACAAGGAGGAAGTGGTTAGGAGCGCATTTGCGGATATCGGTGAACATGCTGCCTTGTGTGGCTCCTACGACATACATCATGTTCTCGTCGTTTCCCCATTCCTGACTCTTTGTCAACACTTTCTCGAAAAGACGCTGACCGTCTTTGTCTTCTGTGAGCTGGAAGTCGTGGCTGCCCTTGTTGCTTGTCAACGCCAGCAGGATGACCCATTTTCCCTCATATTCCAAGAATGGTTTCACAGAGTCTTCGCCCATATAGGGAGCTACTGTGAGAGCGTCGAGCTTATACTCTTCGAAGAATGTGCGGGCGTACATCTTTGATGTGTTGCCGATGTCACCTCTTTTGGCGTCGGCGATGATAAAGTGATGAGGATAGTGCTCGTTCAGATAAGCGATGGTCTTATCGAAAGCTATCATGCCTGCCAGTCCCATGCTCTCATAGAAAGCCAGGTTGGGTTTGTAAGAAACACAGTAGGGAGCTGTGGCATCAATGATGGCCTTGTTGAAGGCGAAGATAACATCTTCAGTCTTTTCATACTGTTTGGTAAGGTGCTCAGGCACTTTCTTGATATCGGTGTCGAGACCTACGCACAAGAAACTTTTCTTGGCGAATATCTGTTCTACAAGTTCTTTTCTGTTCATAATTCTACAATTCTGTTTCTTTCAGTTTTTCTGCATTCTCGGCTACGGTCAGGGCATCTATCATGCCTTGTATGTCGCCTCCGAGGAATCCACTCAGGTCATGGGTGGTATAACCGATACGGTGGTCGGTGACACGTCCTTGAGGGAAGTTGTATGTACGAATCTTGGCGCTACGGTCTCCTGTCGACACCAGACTCTTGCGTCGGCTGGCAATATCGTCGATGTACTTCTGGTGTTCGCGGTCGTGAATGAAGGTGTACAGACGGCTCAAGGCACGTTCCTTGTTTTTAGGCTGGTCGCGAGTTTCGGTACACTCTATGAGGATTTCTTCCACCTCACCCGTGTTAGGGTTCTTCCAAGGGTAGCGAAGACGTACACCGGACTCCACCTTGTTGACATTCTGACCACCGGCACCACTCGAACGGAATGTATCCCACTTAATATCACCCTCGTTGATGTTTACCTCAAACTTGTCGGCTTCGGGCAGTACGGCTACGGTAGCAGCACTGGTATGCATACGGCCCTGAGTTTCTGTGGCAGGAACTCGCTGTACACGGTGTACGCCCGATTCATATTTCAGTGTGCCATAAACGTCAGCTCCGCTAACAGCAAAGTCGATTTCCTTGAATCCGCCAACAGCACCTTCTGATACAGAAGTCACGCTGACAGTCCATCCCTTTGACTCGCAGAATTTCTTGTACATATTGAAGAGATCGCCAGCAAAGAGTGCGGCTTCGTCGCCACCAGCTCCGCCACGAATTTCCATTTGTACGTTCTTGGCATCTTCTGGGTCTTTTGGCACAAGGGCAATCTTTATCTCTTCCTCAATCTGGGGCTGTAGGGTCTCGTTCTCATTGAGCTCCTCGCGTGCCATCTCTTTCATGTCAGGGTCGCTCTCATTGGCGAGAATGTCCTTGGCTTCCTTGATGGCGTTGAGGCAGTCGATGTAGCGCTTGCGTGCCGCCATGATGTCGCCCAAGTCTTTGTATTCCTTGGTCAACTTCACGTATCGGCTCTGGTCTGCTATCACATCAGGGTCGGTAATGAGGGTGCTGACTTCCTCGTATCGGCTCTCCAAGCCTTCTAATTTCTGTAGTATATTGTTGTTGTCCATCGTTATTTAAACTCTTAGTATTCGAAAGTTCCGAACTCGCTCTTGATAGTCAGGCTGCGTTTGCCTTCCTCGATATGTCCCACTACCTGAGCATCGATATTGAAGCTCTTGCTGATGGCGATAACCTTCTCTGCAACCTCAGGACGCACATAGATTTCCATACGATGACCCATGTTGAATACCTGATACATTTCCTTCCAGTCGGTACCAGAGCAGTCGTGGATGGCCTTGAAGAGAGGTGGAACAGGGAACATGTTGTCCTTTACAACCTTGCAGTTCTCGTTTACGAAATGTAGCACCTTGGTCTGTGCACCGCCTGTGCAGTGTACCATACCATGTATTTCGGGACGCAGTTCGTCCAACAGTTTCTTGATAACAGGAGCATAGGTGCGGGTAGGAGAGAGAACCAGTTCGCCTGCATTGACAGGAGCGCCTTCCACCTCGTCGGTCAGTTTGTATTTGCCACTGTATACCAGTTCCTCTGGTACTGCATGGTCGTAGCTCTCTGGGTAGTTCTCTGCCAGATACTTGGCGAAGACATCATGGCGGGCAGAGGTAAGTCCGTTGCTTCCCATTCCGCCATTGTATTTCTTTTCGTAGGTAGCCTGACCAGTAGAAGAAAGACCTACGATGACATCACCTGGCTGTATGTTGGCATTGTTGATCACGTCACTTCTCTTCATGCGGCAGGTTACTGTTGAATCTACTATGATGGTGCGAACCAAGTCGCCTACGTCAGCAGTCTCTCCTCCTGTAGGATAGATGCCAATGCCCATGTTGCGCATTTCGCTCAGGAGTTCGTCAGTACCATTAATAATGGCAGAGATGACTTCTCCTGGTACGAGCATTTTGTTGCGTCCAATGGTAGAAGACACCAAGATGTTGTCTACGGCTCCCACACAGAGGAGGTCGTCGGTATTCATTACCACAGCATCCTGTGCAATACCTTTCCATACAGAAAGGTCGCCAGTCTCCTTCCAATACATGTATGCCAAGCTCGATTTTGTGCCGGCGCCGTCGGCATGCATGATGTTGCAATACTCAGGGTCGCCTCCCAAAATGTCGGGAATAATTTTGCAGAAAGCCTGTGGGAAGATTCCCTTGTCAATATTCTTGATGGCATTATGCACATCTTCCTTGGCGGCACTCACACCGCGCATCATATATCTGTTGTTGCTCATAATCAATTGATATAAAAAAAAATAATTTTGAATTATATATTGTCTGCAGAGTGTGGATGCTATTCCTGATGCCAGAAGTCCCACGATGCAAAGGCTTGCAGAAGCAACATTTCCAAACCGTTCTTCACGGTGGCTCCTTGCTCTTTGCCTTTCTTCATGAAGAGGGTCTCGTCAGGGTTGTAGATGAGATCGTAGAGCAGGGTGTGGCTGTCCATAGCCTCGTAGGGAAGTTCGGGACATTCGTCTGTATGTGGATACATTCCTACAGGGGTACAGTTTACGATAACGTTGTACTCCTTGATAATCTCTGGTGTTATTTTGTCATACTGTATGGTTCCAGGGCGCTCGAATCTGCTCACGTAGACGGTCTCGAGTCCAAGAGATTTCAGTCCATAGTTGATGGCTTTGGATGCGCCGCCAGTACCTAAGATAAGGGCTTTCTTATGGCAAGGCTCCAGGAATGGCTCAATGCTGCGGGTGAATCCAATGACATCGCTGTTGTAGCCTTTCAACTTGACGTCATTTCCTTTGTGTTCCACCTTGATGACATTGACAGCTCCGATGGCTGTAGCCTCGGGGCTGATGAAGTCGAGGTAGCTGATAACCTTTTCCTTGTAGGGGATCGTGACATTGAGTCCTTTCAACTCGGGTGTGGTGTCCAAGATTTCTGTCAGGTCTTCGATGTGTGGTATCTCGAAGTTGATGTACTTGGCATCAATTCCTTCGTTCTCAAATTTCTCGTTGAAGTAGTTTCTTGAGAAGGAATGTCCCAGCGGATAACCTATAAGTCCATATTTGTCCATAATATCCTTGTTTTGTATTGTTCTTTATCGTTGCACTCTGTTTATTTTGTTGCGAAATACATGGTGCAGATTCCGAAAGTCAGTCTTTTGAATTCTGTTTTGGCAAATCCTGCTTTCCTAAGCACTTCCATCATAGTCTCTCCCTGAGGGAAAGCCTCTATGGTAGCTGTCAGATAGCTGTAGGCGCTTTGGTCTTTGGAAATCAGCTTGCCATAAATGGGCAGTACGGTGTGTGAATAGATGCGGAAAAGCTGTTTCATAGGGAAGCGGACGGGTGACGTCAGTTCCACTATGCTCAGATGTCCGCCCTTCTTCAGTACGCGGTGCATCTCTCTGAGACCTTGGTCCAGACTCTGGAAATTGCGTATGCCGAAAGCTGCTGTCACGGCATCGAAGGTGTTGTCGGGAAACGAGAGGTTCAGGCAGTCTTCTTTCTGGAAGGAGATGATGTGTTCCAACTTCTCTCTTGCCACCTTTTCCTTGCCTATCTTCATCATGCCCTCCGAGATGTCGGTGCCGATGAGTTGCAGTGGGTGCAGCATTTGTGCCGACAGGATAGCGAAGTCGCCTGTGCCTGTGGCTATGTCGAGCATTTTCTGAGGTCTGAAAGGTGCCAGCTGCTTGATGGCCTTCTTCCTCCAGCCTTTGTCTATGTCCCACGAGAGTCTGTGGTTGAGGGTGTCGTAGGTGGGGGCGATGTTGTCGAACATTTCCTCTACCAGTTTCCCTTTATCGCCTTGTCCTTCGTAGGGTTTTATTTTCTCTTGCTTGTACATGCCTCGCGCGTACCTTATATTATATATAGAATATTACTGTATAGTATGAGTTACGGAATGTCGGTCGAAAGACCGTCGTTCCGTAACTCTTCTTGTTGTCTTCAGCTTACTTCTTGTGTGAAGCGAGCCACTCGCTGACGTTCTTCTCGATTCGTGCGGCAATGTCGCCTTCCTCGGTAGCTTTGTCGAACTTCTCGCCTGTGATGTGCTCGTACAATTCGATGTAGCGCTCGCTTACGCTCTCTGCATACTCATCGGTAATCTCAGGCATGGTCTGTCCTGGCTCGTTCATGAAATTGTGCTCGATGAGCCACTGGCGTACAAACTCCTTAGAGAGCTGGCGCTGAGGCTCGCCCTTCTCGAACTTCTCCTCGTAGCCGTCAGCATAGAAATAGCGGCTTGAGTCTGGAGTGTGGATCTCGTCGATGAGATACACCTTGCCGTCGCGCTTGCCAAACTCGTATTTTGTATCTACGAGGATGAGGCCCTGCTTGGCAGCAATCTCCTGTCCGCGCTGGAAGATGCGGCGTGTGTAGTCTTCCATGACTGCATAGTCTTCTGCGCTAACGATACCTTGTGCGATAATCTCTTCCTTAGAGATGTTCATGTCGTGTCCCTCGTCAGCCTTGGTTGTAGGAGTGATGATTGGCTCTGGGAAACGCTGGTTCTCGCGCATACCCTCTGGCAGTTTCACGCCACAGATCTCACGACAGCCCTTCTGGTATTCTCTCCATGCGCTACCTGTAAGGATAGAGCGGATGATCATCTCTACACGGAAACCCTCGCACTTCAGTCCTACGGTCACCATAGGGTCGGGCGTAGCCAGCTTCCAGTTAGGACAAATGTCTGTTGTTGTATCCAGGAACTTGGCTGCAATCTGGTTGAGCACTTGTCCCTTGAAAGGAATGCCTTTAGGCAACACAACGTCGAATGCCGAGATTCGGTCAGTGGCGACCATCACGAGGATATCGTCGTTAATGTCATACACATCACGTACTTTTCCGTGGTAAACACTCTTTTGTCCATCAAAATGGAAATCTGTCTTTGTTAAAGCTTTCATTTTACGTTGAAATTTGAACTTTGAAATTTAGACTCGATGATATGGTTTTCCATTTCATTTCGTCCATTCTTAAATTCTAATTATTTTGTATTCTCTTTTTCTGCTAATCTTGCTTCCCGTGCCTCAGCTCGTTCCTTGTCATACTTGTCGTAGGCGTTGACGATACGGGTAACCAGTTTGTGGCGCACGATGTCTTTCTGGCCTAAGTTCACAACTCCGATGCCTTCTACTCCTTCCAGAATCTTGAGCGCTTCTTTCAGTCCGCTTCTCTGGTCGCGCGGCAAGTCTATCTGTGTCATGTCGCCCGTGATGATCATCTTGGTGTTGGTGCCCATACGGGTGAGGAACATACGTATCTGCTGTGAGGTGGTGTTCTGCGCCTCGTCGAGGATGACTATAGCATCACTTAGGGTGCGTCCGCGCATAAAAGCCAGGGGTGCTATTTGTATGATGTGCTTCTCCATCATGTCCTGCAGTTTCACGGCAGGTATCATGTCTTCGAGCGAATCATAGAGTGGTTGCAGGTATGGGTCTATCTTGTCCTTCATGTCGCCTGGCAGGAATCCCAATTTCTCGCCAGCTTCGACGGCAGGTCTTGAAAGGATGATCTTCTTGGCCACTTTGTCCTTCAGGGCCCTTACGGCAAGGGCGATGCTGAGGTAGGTCTTTCCAGTACCGGCAGGTCCTACGGCAAACACCATGTCGTTCTTCTCGTAGGCATCAATAAGTTTTTGCTGGTTCTCGCTTCGGCTCTTGATGGGCTTTCCGCTGATGCTATATACCAATACTCCCTTCACGGTGTCGGCTTTGGTCTGTTTTCCCTTCACGATGTCGAGGATATCTTCCTCTGTCAGGGTGTTGTACTTGAGCAGATGTATCCTCATACGTTCTATCTCTTCTTCGGCTTTTGCCATTTCCTCTTCGTCGCCGAGCACACGCAACACATTGTCACGTGCCACGATACGCAACTTAGGATACAGCGACTTGATCATCTGCAAGTGAGCGTTGTTCACTCCGTAGAACATCACTGGGTCTACATCTTCGAGTACTATATGCTTCTCTATCAAAACCTTTTTATATCAATTTTTTTGTTCAAAGATATGTAATATATAACACGGTGCAAAAGTAATCATTTTCCACGACATGAGCAAATTAATACTCCCAAAATCGAGCCTTAAATATCAAAAAACAGTAGGCTAAATGATAAATAATTAAAAAAATGTATTGTGAGTGTCTTTTTGCGGAATGTCGATGGCTCTAATTCATTCCTTTTTACTACCTTTGCATGAAAATAAAGAACGACACATAGAAAATGAAGCTATCCAAGAATAAGTTTTTGAAAGGTTTTGTGGCAGCAACATTGTTGCTTGCCCTGGTACGCCTTGTCTTCCCGAGTGTGGCACAACCCTTGACTCACAAGTCGGTGGCGCAGGCCGACACGGCAGTTGTCGACAGTATCGACACTACGGCGGTAGAGAGGATGAAGCCTTCTGTATTTTTCGATTCCAAGGGGCAGGTGGTGAAACATCGTATTTTCTCGGTCCCTCATTTTGGCAATACCTTTCCCGATCAGAATGATGTGCAGCTTCTTGCTGCCAATAAGTATGGAGTAAGTCCAGTGCAAAACCGTGAAGAGGCTGAGCACAGCAAGGGCAAACTGGTGTATGTGGGCAGTAACCCTTATTTCTATGTTGATAAGTTGAACAACAGCATTCCTTATCTTGTGCCACGTGCCTCGGTGTTGCTTCAGGATATTGGCAAGGCTTATTTCGACTCGTTGCAGATCAAGGGCATTCCGCTCCATAAGATTATCGTCACCAGTATCCTGCGTACCAAGGACGATGTGGCGAAACTGCGTACACGCAACAGTAATGCCACCGAGAACTCGTGTCATCTCTATGGTACAACCTTTGATGTGTGTTACAACAGGTATAAGACCGTGCAGACGGCAAGCGAACCTCGGCGTGAGGTGCGCAACGACTCCTTGAAATGGGTGCTCAGCGAGGTGTTGCGTGACATGCGACAGGCCAACCGCTGCTTGGTGAAGTACGAGGTGAAGCAGGGATGCTTCCATATTACGGTGAATTAATGAGGTGGAGTTGCTTGTTTCTTACCATGAAGTGGTGAGGGCGGGTCTTCATTATCTCCCTATAAATGATGATTTTCAGTATAGAATGTGAGTAGAGAAAGAAATATTTGCGGCTTTTCATTGTCATTTCAGAAAATATGCGTAACTTTGCAATCTCAATCAGGCAAGATACCTTTTCCGGTCTTTTGCAGAGATAAAAAATAGTATTAATCACAATATAAAGGATAAGAAGAAAGAATGATAATACAAAAGTTCAATAAGCGTATCGTTAGAGGCTTCATGCAAGGCGGCTTTGCGACTTGTTGGATATAAACCCGGGCACTTTTGTGACCGGGCTTTTTTGTTTATTTGTTAATTTATTAAATATTTACCGATTATGAGAAAAGAATGGAGAGGTTTCAAAGGAAACAAGTGGCAAACGGAAGTCAACTTGCGTGACTTCATTCAGAACAACTACACCAGCTACGACGGCGATGAGTCGTTCTTGGCAGAACCTACCCAGGCTACAGACACCCTTTGGGGAATGTTGAAGGAACTCCAGAAAGAGGAGCGTGCCAAGGGTGGTGTGCTGGATATGGAGACCGAGGTAGTATCTGGATTGACAGCATATGGTGCTGCTTATATCGGCGAGGGTACCAAGGACTTGGAGAAGGTGGTAGGTCTGCAGACCGACAAGCCTCTGAAGCGTGCCTTTATGCCTTACGGTGGTATCAAGATGGCAGAGCAGGCTTGTACTACATACGGCTATGAGCCATCAGAGAAACTGCACGAGATCTTCCACAAATATTGCAAGACTCACAATGATGGTGTCTTCGATGCTTACACTCCCGAGATGAAGCTCGTTCGCCACAATCATATTCTTACTGGTCTGCCTGACACATACGGCCGTGGCCGTATCGTAGGTGACTATCGTCGTGTGGCTCTTTATGGTATCGACTTCCTGATTCAGGAGAAGCAGAACGACCTTGCCAACATGGGTGACCATGAGATGATCGACGAGGTGATTCGTCTTCGTGAGGAAGTTTCTATGCAGATCAAGGCTCTCAAGGGCTTGAAGGAGATGGCTGCCAGCTATGGTTTTGATATTAGCCAGCCTGCTCAGAATGCATGTGAGGCTGTGCAGTGGCTCTACTTCGGCTACCTCGGTGCTGTGAAGACCCAGAATGGTGCTGCCATGTCGGTAGGTCGTATCTCTACCTTCCTCGACATCTATTTCGAGCGCGATTTCCAGGAGGGAACTCTTACTGAGGCTGATGCGCAGGAGCTGATCGACCATCTGGTGATGAAGTTCCGTATGGTGAAGTTCGCCCGTATTCCTTCTTATAACCAGCTCTTCTCTGGTGACCCAGTATGGGCTACACTTGAGGTGGGTGGTATTGGTCAGGATGGCCGTTCTATGGTTACCAAGAACGACTTCCGTTTCCTTCACACATTGGAGAATATGGGTCCTTCGCCAGAGCCTAACCTGACTGTATTGTACAGTTCTCGTTTGCCTAAGGGCTTCAAGCACTATGCTTCTTTGATTTCTGTGAAGACAAGTTCTATCCAGTACGAAAATGACGATGTAATGCGCCCTGTATGGGGTGACGATTATAGCATCTGCTGCTGTGTGTCTGCCACACAGACCGGTAAGGAGATGCAGTTCTTCGGTGCTCGTGCCAACTTGGCCAAGTGCTTGACCTATGCTGTTTCTGGTGGCGTTGATTCCAAGACTCGTGAGCAGTGTGGTCCTAAATACCGTGCTGTAGAGGGCGATGTACTTACTTACGAAGAGTTCATGCCTCGCTTTATGGACATGATGGACTGGTTGGCTTCTGTTTATGTGAAGACTTTGAACTTGATCCACTACATGCACGATAAGTACTTCTACGAGGCAGCCGAGATGGCGCTCATCGATACTGACGTCCGTCGTACATTTGCTACAGGTATTGCGGGTTTCAGTCATGTGGTAGACTCTATCTCAGCCATCAAGTATGCTAAGGTGAATATTATTCGTGATGAGACGGGTTTCCCTCTCAGCTTCAAGACCGAGGGCGACTTCCCACGTTATGGTAACGATGATGAGCGTGCCGACGAGATTGCAGTATGGCTTCTGAAGACCTTCATGAACATGATCAAGAAGTATCATACTTATCGTGATTCTGAGCCTACTACCTCTATCCTTACCATCACGTCCAACGTGGTTTACGGTAAGTTTACCAGCAACATGCCTGATGGTCGTCCTGCTGGAGCTCCTTTGGCACCTGGTGCCAACCCATCTTACGGTGCCGAGAAGAACGGCCTGTTGGCTTCGCTCAACTCTGTGGCTAAGTTGCCTTACGAGTATGCTCTTGATGGTATTTCCAATACTCAGACCATCAGTCCTGGTGCTCTCGGTCATAACGACGAGGAGCGTGCCCAGACTTTGGTTGGCGTGATGGATGGTTACTTCAACCAGGGTGCTCATCACCTGAATGTCAACGTATTTGGCGTAGACAAGTTGATGGATGCCATGGAACATCCAGAGAAGGAAGAGTATCAGAACTTCACAATCCGTGTGAGCGGTTATGCAGTCAAGTTCATCGACTTGACTCGCGAGCAGCAGCTTGACGTGATTGCCCGTCAGGCTCACGAGAAACTCTAATAAGAAGTTTTTTGTAAAAGAGATCATCTATATAGCCCAGGCTCTGAGAGTCTGGGCTTTCTTTTTCTCTGATTTCCGAACATAAGAAAGTGCAGGCATTATTCATGCAAGAAGTGGTCATTTGAAATCGTCAGGACACAGATTTAAAGCGCATGTTTATGCTGTATTTTTATGCAATAATAGCCTAAAAATCCTTTTCTAACTGGGAAACAGAATCCGTCCAATTGGAAAAATATTTTTTCCCAACTGGGAAATTATTTTTTCGCAGTTAAGTGGCGTAGGCTTTTGAATATATATGCAAAAGCTTTTGTGCTGTTTTTTTCTTGTTTCTCATGTTCGTACTATCGATAGTTGAGTATATGATAAATATCCTAAAAATTATAAAATTGCTGCATAAAAGTTGTATAAATGGAAATAAAGTACTAACTTTGCATAAAATAGAAAAGATATGACAAAAGGTTTCGTACATAGTGTGGAAAGTTTTGGCTCGGTAGACGGTCCAGGCATCAGGTTTTTGATATTCCTGCAGGGGTGTCCTATGCGCTGTCAGTTCTGTCATAACCCCGATTCCTGGAAGACAGGAATAGGTGAGGAGCGTACGGCTGACGAGTTGCTCGATCAGGCTGAGCGCTTTCGTGCATATTGGGGCGACAATGGAGGCATTACCGTTAGTGGAGGTGAGGCCCTGTTGCAGATAGACTTCTTGCTGGAGCTTTTCGAGAAGGCCAAACAGCGAGGCATAGGAACCTGCTTGGACACATCGGCTCAGCTATTTACTCGTAAGGCACCTTTCTTCGAGAAGTTTGAGCGTCTGATGGAACTTACCGATACGGTGCTGCTTGATATCAAGCACATAGATGATGAGGAGCATCGCAAACTGACGCGTCATAGTAACGCCAATATTCTGGATTGTGCCCGATATCTGAGTGAGATAGACAAACCTGTATGGATCAGACATGTGCTCATTCCTGGTATTACGGATAAGGATGAGTATCTTGTCAGGTTGCGCGATTTCCTGTCTACGCTTCATAACATAGAGCGTATAGAGGTGCTTCCTTATCATACATTAGGAGTTTATAAGTACGAGAAATTAGGTATCGGTTATCCTCTGAAAGACGTGCAGCCTCCTGCGGCAGAGCGAGTGGCGAATGCCAATGATATTCTGCAACAGGCATTGTAACTGGGCAATGGAGGTTAAATGCGGTTAAAAAGCAGTAAAACAAGAGAAAAAAGCTTTGAGAACTCACTAATTTGTGATAAATTTGCAATAAAGAAAACCGAAATGGAGAATGTGACGCAGCTGAGCATCTTTAATATATAAATTGTATACAACAACGATGATGGAGAAAAAAAACAAAGAAACTGAATTCAATCAATTTTGGGAGCAGCATCATAAGCAGCTCATACTGAATGCACCCAAGGAACTGAGGGATGAGTATGTGGAGTCGACCCAGCTCAATTCTCCCTTGGACTGGTTGTGCTTTATCCTGCCTTTGGGCATCGGTATCCTTGTTCAGCCTTACATCAGGCTGGGGAGTGAAATCCTGTCATGGCTTATCATGGTGGTGATCGTGGTAGTGCTGTTTGCCTTGATGCAGATGGTAAAGCCTTACATCAGCAAGAAGGAGTCTACCGCTCAGGTTGTCGAACGCATCAAGGAATATTACTATTCGATGTATCTGCAGCAGGGCAGTTTGGAGAACTTCAAGGCATGGCTGGGGGCTAACCCGTAGGCTGTTCTTTCAAAGAACGGTAGGGGTATCACACCAACATGAAGTCGCTCATGATGTCGTCTGAGATGTAGAGTCCTTTACGGGTAAGCGCCAGATGTCCATCTTTTATTACCATCTGCTGGCGGGCTATGTGCTTGTCAGCTTCAGTCATCAGGGTTCGGTAGAAAGAGTCGCCGAACTCTTTTTTTATATCTTCGAGTGTGATGCCGTCGATAGTGCGCAAAGCTGTTGTTATCAGGTCATTGTATCTTGTCTCCTTGTTTAGAATTTCATGTTCCTGCTCTGTTCTTCCTTCTGTTATGGTCTGGATGTATTTGTGGATGTCGGCTGCATTCCAACTCCTCATTACCTCAGGCTTGCGTCTGTATGAGTGGGCAGCAGCTCCCAGTCCGATGTAGGGCACTTCATGCCAGTAACTGCTGTTGTGGCGTGAGCGGAATCCTGGTTTTGCAAAGTTGCTTATCTCGTAGTGCTCATATCCGGCAGCGGTCATTTTGTCGATAAGCATCTCGTACATTCGCAGGTAGGTGTCCTCGTCGGTTTCCTTTATCTTCTCTTGCTGCAGCAAGCGGTACAGGGTTGTGCCTTCCTCATACATCAGGCTGTATGCCGATAGGTGTTCGGCGTTCAGCGAGATGGCGTGCTCGATGTCCTGTTGCCATTCCTGGATGGTTTCGTTGGGGAATCCAAACATCAGGTCAATACTGATGTTGCCGATGCCGGCTTCCCGCAGCAAATGTATGGCATTCTCTACCTCTCGGGCATTGTGTCTTCTGTGCAGAAAGCGAAGGCGCTCATCCGAGAAAGTCTGGGCTCCCATGCTGATACGGTTGACGGGCAACTGGCTGAGAGTATGGCAAAGAGAAGGGGTGATGTCGTCGGGATTGCACTCCATGGTTACTTCCATGTCTCTAACCATGCAGGAGCCATAATGCTGGCTGATGCCTTCGAAAATTTGCAAGAGTTGCTGACTGGTGAGCTGACTGGGTGTCCCTCCTCCTAAGTAGATGGTTTCTATCTGTGCAGGTTCGCCCAGGGCACGGTCGACGGTTCTCATTGCCATTTCCTTGCAGAGAGCGTCCACGTATGCCTCTCTCATCTTCAGGGATGTGGTGCTGTAAAAACCGCAGTAGATGCAGCGGCTCTCGCAGAAGGGAATGTGTATGTAAAGTCCAGCCATTGTTTTCTATATATAATAAGGTGTAAGCCTGTTTTTTTGCTTTAATTTGGTGCAAAATTACTAATATGTTTTAAAAGAAGTGAGTTTTGCGTGCTAAACTTTTTGTTTTTTGGGAAAAATTCACTATCTTAGTAGCCATAAAGCGGAGAAGAAACCACTTCGCCCTTTTGACAACTTAATGTATAACCCTTATTAAATCTATAGCGTCATGAGAGTATATCAGACAAATGAGATCAAAAACATCGCATTGTTGGGCAGTGCGGGTAGCGGCAAGACTACACTTGCCGAAAGTATGTTATTCGAAGCAGGCATTATCAAGCGTAGAGGCTCTGTAGAAGCGAAGAATACGGTGAGTGACTACTTCCCAGTTGAGTTGGAATACGGCTATTCGGTATTCCCAACTGTTTTTCATGTAGAATGGAACAACAAGAAGCTTAATATCATAGACTGTCCAGGAAGTGATGACTTCGTGGGAGGTGCTATTACTTCGCTCAATGTTACCGATCAGGCTGTGATTCTTATCAATGGTCAGTATGGTCCTGAGGTAGGTACACAGAATAACTTCCGCTACACAGAGAAGTTGGGCAAGCCTGTCATCTTCCTTGTCAATCAGCTTGATTCTGACAAATGTGACTTCGATAATATCGTGGCTACCATGCACGAAATCTATGGTTCTAAGTGTGTACAGATACAGTATCCTATCGAGACCGGTTCTGGCTTCAATGCTCTCATTGACGTGCTATTGATGAAGAAATATTCCTGGAAGCCAGAAGGTGGTGCTCCTATCATTGAGGAGATTCCTGAAGAGGAGATGGACAAGGCCATGGAGTTGCACAAGGCCCTCGTTGAGGCTGCTGCCGAGAATGATGAGGGCTTGATGGAGAAATTCTTCGAGAGCGAGAGTCTTACCGAAGACGAGTTGCGCGAGGGCATCCGTAAGGGATTGGTAACCCGCAGCATCTTCCCAGTGTTCTGCGTTTGTGCAGGAAAAGATATGGGTGTGCGCCGCTTGATGGAATTCTTGGGCAATGTGGTGCCTTTCGTCAGCGAGATGCCAAAGTTGCACAATACCCGTGGTGAGGAGATTACTCCTGATGCTGCTGGTCCTGAAAGCGTTTACTTCTTCAAGACAGGTGTGGAGCCACATATCGGTGAGGTAAGCTACTTTAAGGTAATGAGTGGTACGGTGAAGTCGGGTGATGACCTGACCAATGCTGACCGTGGAAGCAAGGAGCGTATCGGACAGCTGTATGCTTGCGCGGGAGCCAATCGTGTTCCTGTCGACAAACTCGAGGCGGGTGATATCGGTTGTACCGTGAAGTTGAAGGACGTGAAGACTGGCAATACGCTGAATGGCAAGGATACAGAGTGGCGTTTCGACTTCATCAAGTATCCTAACTCCAAGTACTCCCGTGCCGTAAAGGCTGTCAATGCTCAGGATACAGAGAAACTGATGGCTGCTCTCTTGAAGATGCGCCAGGAGGATCCTACATGGGTAGTGGAGCAGAGTAAGGAGTTGCGCCAGGTGGTCGTGCATGGTCAGGGCGAGTTCCACTTGCGTACATTGAAGTGGCGCCTGGAGAACAATGAGAAGTTGAACATTGTCTTCGGTGAGCCTCGTATTCCTTATCGTGAGACCATTACCAAGAAGGCTCGTGCCGAGTATCGACATAAGAAACAGAGTGGAGGTGCCGGACAGTTTGGTGAGGTTCACCTGATAGTGGAGCCATATGCAGAGGGTATGCCTGATCCAACCTCATTCACCTTCAACGGACAGGAGTTCAAGATGAACATCAAGAGTCGCGAGGAAGTCTCATTGGAGTGGGGTGGTAAGTTGGTATTCCTCAACTCTGTGGTAGGTGGTGCCATTGATGCACGTTTCATGCCTGCTATCCTCAAGGGTATTATGGACTGTATCGAGCACGGTCCTCTGACAGGCAGCTATGCCCGCGATGTGAGAGTTATCGTTTATGATGGCAAGATGCATCCAGTAGACAGTAATGAGTTGTCGTTCATGCTGGCAGCCCGTCATGCCTTCAGCGATGCTTTCAAGCAGGCCGGTCCTAAGATTCTTGAGCCAATCTATGATTTGGAGGTTTATGTTCCTGCCGATTTCATGGGCGATGTGATGAGTGACTTGCAAGGCCGCCGTGCTCTTATCATGGGTATGGACAGCGAGGCTGGTTATCAGAAGTTGAGTGCGAAGATTCCGTTGAAGGAACTTTCCAACTACTCTATCTCTCTGAGTTCGCTCACAGGTGGACGTGCTTCTTTCACTACCAAGTTTGCAAGTTACGAGCTTGTTCCTAATGATATTCAGGGCAAGTTGATAGCTGAACACGAGGCAGAATTGGCTAAAGAGGCTGAGTAATAGTTAGTGGATAAAATAAATAATAAGAAGAAAGAGGACATGCAGATTGTTGCATGTCCTCTTGTTCTTTCTTGTCGAAAGAGCATCTGTAATTACGATAGGCACTTTTATTGGTTCAGATAAGTGCTTATCGGTAATTATCAAATATTGATATTGTTAATAATATTAAATTACGAATAAATAATTAACGACAATTTGTTAATCGTTTAAGAAATTTGTCTATCTTTGCTGCCATGAAGAAGAAAACAATTTGGACTATTGCCATCATCATGGGCTTTTCGTTCTTGGCTTTGCTTTTCCTTCAACTGAGTTATATTCAGGAGATGGTTAATATGAAGAAAGAACAGTTTGACGAGTCGGTCAACAGAGCCCTGTATCAAGCTTCAAGAAACTTGGAGTTGAACGAGACGTTGCGCTATTTGGAGAAAGACGTCAATGAGACTGAGCGCAGAGCCACTCGGAAAGACTCTGTGGGTACAAGGAGCGGGCAGCTTGATGGCACAGTTCAGCATTCACATCAGTATTCGGTGACAGGTAAGGACGGTACTGTCTATTCTTCTTTCGAACTGAAGACCATAGCTACCAATCCTGCTCAGATGCCAAAGGCCATGATTCTGCGAAGTGACAAGAACTCCTTGCACGAGACCCAGAAGTCATTGCAGGAGATTGTCAAGAATAGATATGTTTACCAGAAGGCGTTGCTCGACGAAGTGGTTTATTCCATTCTCTATTCGGCGTCAGACAAGCCTTTGAAGGAACGCATCAACTTCAAACAGCTCGACCAGGACCTCAAGGCGGAAATGATGAATAATGGTATCAACATTCCTTATCATTTCACGGTGAGCACACAGGATGGACGCGAGGTTTATCGTTGTCCTGACTTTTCAGAAGAGGGTGAGGAATACAGCTATTCGCAAGTACTGTTCCGCAATGATCCTCAGTCTAAGATGGGAGTTGTGAAGGTGCATTTCCCTGACATGAACAGTTATATCTTCTCGAGTGTGCGCTTCATGATACCAAGTATCATCTTTACATTGGTGTTGCTGATCACCTTCATCTTCACCATTGTGGTAATATTCCGACAGAAGCGTTATACGGAGATAAAGAACGACTTTATCAACAATATGACACATGAGTTGAAGACGCCTATAGCCAGCATCAGTCTGGCTGCCCAAATGCTCAACGACTCTTCGGTATCAAAGAGCGAACAGATGCAGAAACACTTGGGTACGGTCATCAATGACGAGTCAAAGCGACTGCGCTTCCTGGTAGAGAAGGTTTTGCAGATGAGTATGTTCGACCGCAAGAAGGCTGTGTTCAAGAAGAAGGAACTTGACCTCAACGAGATGGTGGAGAATATAGCCCATTCGTTCTCATTGCGTGTAGAGCATACGGGCGGAAAGGTGTATACTGATATCGAGGCAGTGGATTCCTCTATCTATGTGGATGAGGTACATTTCCAAAATGTAATCTTCAACCTGATGGATAATGCTGTGAAGTATCGCAAACCAGGTGAGGCGCTCGATATCACGATGAAGACGTGGAACGACGATCAGCATCTATATCTCTCCATCACAGATACGGGCTTGGGTATGAAGAAAGAGAATCTGAAGAAGATTTTTGATAAGTTCTACCGTGTTCATACTGGTAATGTCCACGATGTGAAGGGCTTCGGTCTGGGTCTGGCTTATGTAAAGAAGATAGTAGATCTTCATGATGGTGAGATCAAGGTGGATAGCGAGTATGGAAAGGGAACAACCTTTACTATCAAGCTGCCTGTGATTCATGATTGATAAAATAATGTGATTCATGATTGATAAAATAAACAGAATATTAATATTAAAGCTATAAAATTATGGAAGAGACAATTAAGATTTTGCTTTGCGAGGACGATGAGAACTTGGGTATGTTGCTTCGCGAGTATTTATTGGCAAAGGGATATGATACAACTTTGTGCCCCGATGGTGAGGCTGGTTACAGAGAGTTTACCAAAGGCAAGTTTGATATTGCCGTACTCGACGTGATGATGCCAAAGAAGGACGGCTTCACCTTGGCACAGGAGATTCGTCAGGCTAATGCCGATATTCCAATCATCTTCTTGACAGCCAAGACACTGAAGGAAGATATCCTCGAAGGTTTCAAGATTGGTGCTGATGATTATATCACTAAGCCTTTCTCTATGGAAGAGTTGGTGCTCCGTGTAGAGGCTATCCTTCGTCGAGTTCGTGGTAAGAAGAATAAGGAGTCAACTCTGTACCACATTGGTAAGTTTACTTTCGATACCCAGAAGCAGTTGCTTTCTGCAGGTGAGAAGCAGACTAAGTTGACCACCAAGGAGAATGAACTGTTGGCATTGCTCTGTTCTCATGCCAATGAGATTCTGCAGCGTGACTTTGCCCTGAAGACAATCTGGATAGACGACAACTACTTCAATGCTCGCTCAATGGATGTATATATCACCAAGTTGCGCAAGCACCTGAAAGATGATCCACAGATTGAGATTATCAACATCCATGGTAAGGGTTATAAGCTGATTACTCCTAACGAGGAATAAGTAATTTCTCTGTCACTAAGCTAAGGCTTTTGCTTGAGCGAATATACATATCCTGCTGTTCCTGCGACAATGAAAAAGAGTCCGGCGAACAGCAGGATGTTGTTTTTGATACCAAAGACGAAACTTGCAGCAAGCATGAGTACCCCCAGTACGATAAATGTCATACCCATGGATAAAAGTGCAGGCAAAAGTTGCTTGATTTTGTTTGTTTTCATTATTTCAGTCCTCTTTTTATGATATAATAACCAATGAATTAAATATTTTCGGCAAAAGTACAAAAAATATTTGGTTATTTGAATAAAAAGTAGTAATTTTGCACCGCATTTCGTGGAAGAGGTGTTTTTTAGACACGGAATCTGTGGGTGCAACAATTTATTTAATAACATTTTAATTATCAAAAGTAGTATGAATCAATACGAAACCGTTTTCATTTTGACTCCCGTTTTGTCTGATGAACAGATGAAGGAAACGGTCGCTAAGTTCAAGAAGCTGCTCACCGATAACGGTGCTGAGATTTTGAATGAAGAGGCTTGGGGTTTGAAGAAGTTGGCTTACAACATTGAGAAGAAGACATCAGGCTTCTACAACTTGATTGAGTTCAAGGCTGAACCAACTTTGATTAACAAGCTCGAGACTGGCTATCGCCGCGACGAGAAAGTTATTCGTTACATGACTGTTAAACTTGAAAAGTATGCAGCACAGTACGCCGAGAAGCGTCGTGCTAAGCTTGGTAAAAAAGAGGAGGCTTAATCATGGCAGATCAGAAATCAGAAATCCGTTATTTGACCGCTCCTTCTATCGACACAAAGAAGAAGAAGTATTGCCGTTTCAAGAAGAGCGGTATTAAGTATATCGACTATAAGGATCCAGAGTTCTTGAAGAGATTCTTGAACGAGCAGGGTAAGATTCTTCCACGTCGTATCACAGGTACATCTTTGAAGTATCAGCGCCGTGTAGCACAGGCTGTTAAGCGTGCTCGCCAGATCGCTTTGCTTCCTTACGTAACCGATTTGATGAAGTAATTTAAGGAGGAAAAGATTAATGGAAATTATACTTAAGCAAGATATTATCGGTCTTGGATACAAGAACGATATCGTGAATGTAAAGAGTGGTTACGGTCGTAACTTCCTCATTCCTACAGGTAAGGCTGTTATCGCTTCTCCATCTGCTAAGAAGCAGTTGGCTGAGGATTTGAAGCAGCAGGCTCACAAGCTCGAGGCTATCAAGGCTGAGGCTGTTAAGAAGGGTGAGGCTCTCAATGACGTAGTTCTTACTATCGCCGCTAAGGTGAGCGCAACAGGTCAGCTTTATGGTTCTGTTAACGCCGCTACTGTAGCTGAGGAGCTCGCAAAGAAGGGTATCGAGGTAGATCGTAAGATCATCACTATGAAGGATGCCAAGAAGATTGGTGAGTACGAGGCAACTGTTCACTTCCACAAGGAGGTTGAAATCAAGGTTCCTGTTATCGTTGTAGCAGAAAATGCTCCTGTTGCTGCTCCTGCAGTAGAGGAGGCTTCTGCTGTTGAGGCTGCTCCTGCTGAGGAGGAGGCTCCTGCAGCTGAGTAATCTCACCTACTTTTTAGTACGATATTTTTTCGCACTGTAAAGCATATTAATATAAAAATCCCATCTGCCCTCAGGCATTTGGGATTTTTTTGTTTTTTCTCTTTTAAGTGTCATTTTTTTATTGTATCTTTGCACCCGATTATTATTCAGCATTTTGCAGGATATTATCATCGTAACATTTGTAACAAACTAAATAGATAAAACAAGAAATGAAAGCATTTGTTTTCCCAGGTCAGGGTTCTCAGTTCGTAGGAATGGGTAAGGACCTTTATGACAACAATTCTTTGGCAAAAGAACTCTTTGATAAGGCCGATGAGATTCTCGGTTTCAAAATTACTGATATTATGTTTGCCGGTACCGACGACCAGTTGAAGGAGACCAAGGTTACTCAGCCTGCCGTGTTCCTCCATTCTGTTATCTCAGCCCTCTGCTTGGGTGATGAGTTCCAGCCTGCTATGGTGGCTGGTCACTCTCTGGGTGAGTTCTCTGCCCTCGTTGCTGCAGGTGCTATGGCTTTTGAGGATGGTTTGAAGTTGGTTGCTGCTCGTGCCAATGCCATGCAGAAAGCTTGCGAGGCCAATCCTGGTACCATGGCTGCTATCATCGGTTTGCCAGATGAGAAGGTAGAGGAGATCTGTGCAGAGGTAAGCACTGAGGGTAATGTGGTAGTTGCTGCCAACTATAACTGTCCTGGTCAGCTTGTTATTTCAGGTAATGTAGACGCTATCAATGCTGCCTGCGAGAAGTTGAAGGCTGCTGGTGCCAAGCGAGCTCTGCCTTTGAAGGTAGGTGGCGCTTTCCACTCTCCATTGATGCAGCCTGCCAAGGACGAGCTTCAGGCTGCTATCGAGAAAACAACTTTCTCGGCTCCTAAGTGTCCTGTTTACCAGAATGTAGACGGCAAGCCTCATACCGATCCTGCTGAGATTCAGCAGAACCTCATTGCCCAGCTTACCAGCTCTGTTCGTTGGACTTCTTCTGTTCAGGCAATGATTGCTGATGGTGCTGATGACTTTACCGAGTGTGGTCCTGGCAAGGCTTTGCAGGGCATGATTGGCCGTATCGATAAGACAGTAGCTTCTCACGGTATTGCTTAATATCAGGTCATAGCCGCGAGATGAAAGAAAAAGTCGTTATTTATCAAGTTCTTCCACGTCTTTTCCGCAATGCCAATATTACCCGTAAGGAAAATGGTACGATAGATGAGAATGGATGTGGAAAACTGAACAACTTCAATGACGCAGTATTAGCCCGTATCCATGATATGGGCTTTACTCATATTTGGTATACGGGAGTTATTCGCCATGCTACACAGACCGATTACTCTTCTTTCGGCATTCCGGTACAGCATGCCGAGGTGGTGAAAGGAAAGGCTGGTTCACCTTATGCCATTACCGACTATTATGACGTCGATCCTGATCTGGCAGAGAATGTCAGCATGAGAATGACGGAATGGGAGAGTCTTATCGAGCGCACTCACAAGGCTGGTATGAAGGTCATCATGGACTTTGTGCCCAATCATGTGGCTCGTGAGTATCATTCCATTCGCAAACCAGCAGGTGTACGAGATCTTGGAGAAGATGATGACAAGAACATGCACTTCTCTACGCGCAATAATTTCTATTATACTTGGGGTGATCTGGACCTGAATGATGTTCGTTGCTCCAAACCCGAGTTCAAGGCTTTCTCTTCCAAAGAAGCCAAGATATACGAACCCTATCATGAGAGTCCAGCCAAGGCAACAGGCAACGACCGCTTTGACAACCATCCGGGTAGAAACGACTGGTATGAGACGGTGAAACTCAACTATGGAGTGGATTATTGTGATGCCGGCGGCCGCAGCTATCACTATGAGCCAGTGCCCAGTACCTGGGGCAAGATGACTGACATCTTGTTGTTCTGGGCAAGCAAGGGTGTCGACGGATTCCGTTGTGACATGGCTGAGATGGTGCCTTGCGCCTTCTGGTCGTATGCCACTCAGATACTGAAAGCCCGTTACCCGGAAGTGATTGTCATAGGAGAGGTGTACGATCCCAACCAGTATCGCAACTACGTGAAGGCAGGTTTTGATTACCTCTATGACAAGGTGGGTATGTATGACTGTCTGCGTGCTGTAATCCGTGGAGAACGTCCTGCTGCCAGTATCACTCACGAATGGCAGGTGGTCGACGATATACGTGAGCATATGCTCTATTTCCTGGAAAATCATGACGAGCAGCGTATTGCCAGCGATTTCTTCTGTGGTGATGCACGTAAGGCGCTGCCGGCAGCAGCTATGAGTCTTTTCTTCCAGAAGAATCCTTTTATGGTCTATAGCGGACAGGAGTTTGGAGAAAAGGGAATGGACAAAGAGGGATTCAGTGGGGTAGATGGCAGAACGACCATCTTCGACTATTGGTCGCCCGCGACCTTGTCGCATGCCTACGACACGCTCGTTGCCTCGAAATCAAGAGGCCGCAAGCCTGCCACACCTCATAAGGAATGGTGTACAGCAGAGCAGAAGGATCTTGCCTCGCAGTATCGCAAGATGCTCAGACTTGCCAATGAGGAACGTGCCATCCGTGAGGGAGATACTTTCGACCTCATGTATGTCAATGCCATTTCCGAGCATTTTGACCCTCGTTCTCAGTTCGCCTTTCTCCGCAAGAAGGATGAGGAAGTGCTCTTGGTGGTACTCAACTTCTCGGAAGAGTCATGCCTGTTGGGTGTTACCATTCCGGCTCATGCCTTCGACTTCTTCCATATCACAGAGGAAGAGGTGATGGCTACAGAACTCTGGACTGGTGACAAGAAGAAGGTAGAACTTAAGAAAGACGGACGTTTCCCAGTGGCTGTTGAGCCTTATGGAGTAAGAATCTATAAATTCAATGTCAAGATGGAAGAGAGTGAGTTTATTTTGAATGAGCATCACAAGGAAGAGTTTCCTCCTGCTCATACGGCAGAGCATCTGCTCAATCAGTTGATGGTTCGTATGTTCTCATGCGAGCGCAGTCGCAATGCTCATATTGAGCGAAAGAAAAGCAAGATGACCTTTGTCGTTGACCACAAACCTTCGCGTCAGGAAGAGAAGGCGATAGAAACCGAGATGAATCGGTTGATAGCGCTTGATATGCCAGTGACCTATGAGTTTGTTGATCGCGACCATATTCCTGCCGATGTGAAACTCGACCGATTGCCAGAGGATGCCAGCGAGACTTTGCGTCTGGTGCGTATAGGCGATTACGATGTGTGTCCTTGCATAGGCAAGCATGTACGCTCTACGGCACAGATAGGTAAGTTTGTGATGCTCGGTACCAATTGGGACGAGGCATCTCATTCCTTGCGTATCCGCTTCAAGATTGTACAGTAATTCGGAGTGTGATAAAATACATTGGCCTGTGTGTAGAAACGCAATAGGCTTCGTTGCCCAACGCAATAGGCTTCGTTGCCCAACGCAATAGGCTTCGTTGCCCAACGCAATGGGCTTCGTTGCCCAACGCAATGGGCTTCGTTGCCCAACGAAGGTACTTACGTTCTTGGGGAGTATAAGTCAGTGCAGGTACCGGCACTCATTTTATAAAAAGCAAATAAAAAAAGTTGCGAGAGTAATCTCGCAACTTTTTTATCTTTCAGTATATTTGATTCTTTGATTAGTATGCAAACAGAGGATAGTCCTTCATGGTTGCATTTACCTTCTCGCGTACACGAGCAATTACCTTCTCGTCCTCAGGAGCATTCAGAACCTCTTCGATGAGCTCGGCAATGAGGTGCATCATATCCTCTTTGGCGCCACGGGTTGTCATGGCTGCAGTACCCAGACGGATACCACTTGTCTGGAAAGCAGAGCGAGTGTCGAATGGTACCATGTTCTTGTTGACGGTAATATCAGCAGCAACAAGGGCATTCTCTGCCACCTTACCTGTCAAGTCAGGATACTTGCTTCTCAGGTCTACCAGCATAGAGTGGTTGTCGGTACCACCACTAACGATTCCGAAACCACGTCCGATGAGGTCGTCGGCCAATACTGAAGCATTCTTTTTCACCTGTGTGGCATATTCTTTCCATGAAGGCTGAAGGTTCTCGTTGAAGGCTACAGCCTTGGCAGCGATAACGTGCTCCAATGGACCACCCTGCTGACCTGGGAATACGGCAGAGTTGAGCAACATACTCATTTTCTTTACCTCGCCCTTCTTGGTGGTATAGCCCCAAGGATTGTCGAAGTCCTTACCCATGAGAATGATACCTCCACGAGGACCACGGAGAGTCTTGTGTGTGGTAGAAGTTACGATGTGTGCATATTTCAATGGGTTGTCGAGCAATCCTGCTGCGATAAGACCAGCAGGGTGAGCCATGTCGATCATCAACAAGGCACCCACCTCGTCGGCAATCTTGCGCATGCGGGCATAATCCCACTCACGGCTATAGGCACTGCCACCACCGATAATCAACTTAGGTTTGTTTTCGAGAGCCAACTTCTCCATCTCGTCATAGTCTACACGACCAGTTTCCTTGTTGAGGTTGTAGCCGATAGGGCGATAGAGGATACCAGATGTATTGACGTGGCTGCCATGTGAAAGGTGTCCGCCGTGGTCAAGGTTCAGTCCCATGAATGTGTCGCCGGGCTTCAGCACAGCGAGCAGTACGGCAGCATTGGCCTGTGCTCCAGAGTGAGGCTGAACATTGGCATACTCTGCACCGAAGACTTTCTTTACGCGCTCGATGGCAAGGTTCTCTACGATATCTACCACTTGGCAACCGCCATAGTAACGTTTGCCAGGGAGTCCCTCAGCATACTTGTTGGTAAGGTAAGAACCCATAGCGTTCATTACCTCTTCACTCACAAAGTTCTCGGAAGCGATCAGCTCCATACCTTTCAGCTGACGCTGATGTTCTCTTTCGATCAAGTCGAAAATCTCTTGGTCTTTTTCCATTGAATCTCTATATTATTAGTCGTTTTATGCTTGATTTAGCTTATATTTTAGATTTGTACTGCAAAAATAAGCAATATAGTTGTAATAGCCAAATAATAAAAGCTATTTTGAGTCTGTTTGCTTACTTTTTGTCGTTTTTATACAAAAACAGGCTTCTAACTGTTATGTTAGAAGCCTGTTTTATGTTATTTGCAAAGTTCTACCTTTCCGAGTTGCTGCTCCTTGTCGCAGTAGTGACAGCGTATTACGCCCAATGCGGCATCCACGGTGTGGAAGACTGTAGCCATAGGCTCGTTGTTGGTGATGCACTTGGGGTTGTTGCATTTCACGATTCCCTTCAGTGTATCAGGAGTCTTCACTGTCTTCTTTTCAACGATTTCGTAGTCCTTGATAATACTCAGACCGATGTTTGGAGCTACTACCGAGAGACGGTTGATCTCTTCGTCGGTAAAGAATTTGTTGGCAACCTTGATGATGCCCTTCTTGCCGATTTTCTTTGAAGGGAGGTTGTAGCCGATGGTGACAGGTGTCTCCATTTTCTCTAATTGCAGGAGGTTGACTACCTGATAGGTCTTTTCGGCTGGTATATGGTCGATAACGGTTCCGTTCTCGATAGCGGCAACCACAAGTTGATTCTTATTGTTTCCCATAATTAAACTCTAAACATTATTCAATAATAGTCTTGTCGTTCTTGATGTCGTCGAGCGTGATGCCGAGGCAATGGCAGAAGATGGCCTCTCGTGCATAGAGTCCGTTCTGTGCCTGCTGTATGTAGTAAGCGTGTGGGTCGTCATCCACATCGTATGCTATCTCGTTGACACGTGGCAGCGGGTGCATGATCTTCATGTTCTCCTTGGCCTTGGCGAGCATACTGCGTTTCAGAATATACACGTTCTTTACGCGCTCGTATTCCATCAGGTCGCTGAAGCGTTCCTTCTGGACGCGTGTCATATAGAGGATGTCAGCTCCTGCTATCACGTCTTCGTTGAAGTCTTCATGCTCCACATATTTGATTCCATGATGGTCGCAGTAGAGTTTGTACTCTTGTGGCATGGCCAGCTCCTTTGGTGCGATGAAGTGGAAGGTAGGGTTGAAGTGGCGCATGGCAGTGATGAGCGAGTGTACTGTTCTGCCATATTTCAAGTCGCCCACGAGATAGATATTCAGATTCTCGAGTGTTCCCTGTGTCTTGTAGATGGAGTAGAGGTCGAGCAGGCACTGTGATGGATGCATGTGGGCTCCGTCTCCAGCATTGACAATAGGCACTGGTGCTACCTCGCTGGCATACTGTGCAGCTCCCTCTATGTAGTGGCGCATGGCAATGATGTCGGCATAGTTGCTCACCATGAGGATGGTGTCCTTCAGAGTCTCGCCCTTGGTGGTACTTGATGTCTTGGCATCAGAGAAGCCTATGACACGGGCACCGAGGCGGTTGGCTGCAGTTTGAAAACTAAGTTGTGTACGGGTGGATGGTTCGAAGAAAAGGGTTGCAACAACCTTTCCCTTCAACAGTTCCCTGTTGGGATGCTTTTCGAACTCTTGCGCCATCTGCAGGAGGTATTCTAACTTCTCCTTCGACAGGTCTGCAATCGTCACAAAATTATGTTTTTCCATTTGAATTTTGATTGAATGTTCTGAAATCGCCTCCAAAGTTACATATATTTTTTTATATATGTGCTATTCACCTAAAAAGTTTTAGGTTATTTTGCACAAACCTTTATTATTCTACTACCATTTTCTTTCCGTTGTGGATGTAGATGCCTTTCTGTGTAGGACATTCTTCTCCCACTTTCTGACCATTCAGGTTGTACCAGCCCTTAGGATAAATGGGCTCTGCCTCTAACTCGATGAAAGGAATGCTCGTCACGCCCTGGTAGTTGTCGTACGAGAAGGCTACGTTCTGCATGCTTCCCCAGATATATTCCTCCAGACCAGGATAGTCGACGAAGGGGTTGCGGTTCTCCTGCAGAGATTGGATGCCATTGTTGCGGTTTATTTCCTTTTGGCTTACTGGGTCTTTCTTCGACCATTCCATCAGCATCTTCATTTGCCAGTCCTTGTAGGGCTTGTAGGAATCGTGTGAGGCGATTTTGGAAAATTCGGAATCACTCCAATTAGTAATCCTATCTTCGTAAGCCGTAGCCATATAGAAGTAAATGCGGGCGAAGTCTCCTTTATACATATCGTTGGGCTCAAAGACGATACCTGTATAGCCAGGATAGGTGCACAGGAGCCTAATTTGGAGAATCCTTTGTTAGATTTGTATTTTCCTCCATCTGTTTCGCCGAATGGATAGTTGCTTCTCATTCCATTTACTTTTCCATCTGTTGGTACAAGATGAACAAGGTCGGTGTACATAGGTTTTGCCTCACCAAACCAGCTTTTTGGAAAAGAATGCTCACGGTTGTAAACATCACCTTCTTTTTTGTAACTACCTGCTTGGTCGGTTCCGAAATTAAAATTCGTGGTACATGAGTACATATCCCATACCTTTCCGTCTTCTCTCCTGTCGGTTGTTCTGAAAGCATTCCAAAGCCCCTTGTACGATAGTTCTTTATGCGTCTTAATAATATAAAACATCGCAGTTTTCAACGCTTTGCCTTTCTTTCCGTTGGCGCTTTGATAGTAAGTACCCGTGTTGTTAGGCCCCTGTGCAAAGAGGCTTAAAGTAATGAATTGCAGGGCAATGAAGAGGCCCCAGTGTTTGAAGTTTTTTCTTTTCATGTCTGTGTGATAATTATTCTTTCTGACGTAATGTTGTTAGATTCTTATAGAAATGATCCGACCTGTATGGTTGAAATTACCCTATACGCCCTGAAAGGGCAGAAGCTCTTAGCCCGTGCCAACCGTACAGGTCGAAATGATTTGGGCTGATGGTTGTATCCGTTCAGCGAGATATTCGCTTCGTCCCATTTGTCTTTGGCTGTCGTTTTCTTTTGGGGATAACCGATAACGATGGTGTTCAGCGGTATCAAGTTGCTGGGCAGTGCCAACAGTTCTTGCATTCCCCTGTAACGTTCCTCAAGAGGGTAGAGGGCGGTCCATACAGCACCCAGATCGAGGGCATTTGCCATCAGGAGGAGGTTCTCTGTAGCTGCAGAACAGTCCTGGATCCAGAACTCCTGTTCCGTACCATCAAGGGTTTTGTTTAAGTCGCCGCAGACAACAATGGCAAGCGGAGCTTCCTTTGCCATGCTGGCATATGGACTGAAATGAGGAATCTGATCGAGTAATTTCCTGTCGTCTATCACAGCAAAGTGCCAGGGCTGTTTGTTACAAGCCGAGGGTGCTGCCATGGCTGCATGCAACAGCATCTCTACTTTCTCCGACTCAATAGGTAGGTCGAGAAAGCTTCGCACGGAAGTACGGCTCATGATATTGTCGAATATTTCTTTTTGATTCATTTTCTCAGCGTTTAGAATTCCTTTTGCAAAGTTACACAGAATAATCGATATAGTAGGCGGTTGCTGCTGTTTTTTCTGGTGGTTTTCATCTAAAATGCAGATTTTAGATTATTATAACACATAAAAATACTTGGATATCAGTTGTTTTGTGTAATTTTGTGAAAATAAAGTGAGTGCCTCAAAAACTGTCGCAGCTTCTTGAGGCGTTAGGAAACAGTAAGTAAAACTTAATAACAAAGAAAACATGAATGTCAATGCAGGTATCAAGCAAGCAGCAATCTTAGCCATCGGCATCATTGCGCTTGGATTTTGTATCAAGTCGGGCTTGGAGGGTCTGGCAGGTAAGGACCGCAAAGTAGTGGTTAAGGGTTTGGCAGAAAAGGAGGTGGAAGCCGACAAGGTGACATGGCCTATCCTGTCGAAGGAGATAGGCAATGACCTGCCCCAGTTGTATCAGACCATCAACCATACGACGAGTACCATTCGCCAGTTCCTGTTGGCTAATGGCGTGAAGGCATCAGAGATCAATGTCAATGCTCCTGTGGTGATTGACCTGAATGCCGAGCGCTATGGAGAAAACAAGAATCCTTATCGTTACAATATAACTTCCATCATCACTGTTACGTCGAATAATGTGAAGCTTATCCGCAGTCTTATTGCCCGTCAGGGAGAATTGCTCCAGAAGGGAATAGCCATAGTGGATGGAGGTTACGACAATCCTGTGAAATATGAATTTGTGGCTTTCCGCAAGATGAAGCCCAAGATGATGCAGGAGGCGATAGAGAATGCTGAGCAGACCGCCGAGCAGTTTGCCAAGAACAGCAAGAGTAAGATCGATAAGATTATGAATGCAGACCAGGGACAGTTCTCCATCGACGACCGCGACTCGAATACTCCTTATATTAAAAAGGTAAGGGTTGTGACTACTGTCACCTATTCGCTGAAAGATTAACGAAGCAGCAGCATCTGTTGCTTCCTTCCTTATAGTCATCATTGATGTTCGGGAAAGGGTGTGGTTTAACGATTTTAGTTGACCACTCTAAACCTTATTGATTGAGCCCACTTTAAAAAGTCAATTTTACGAAAATCAAATATTGATTATCAATAAGTTACAAAGGTAAAAATATGATTTTGTATTTTTTAAAGTGGGCTCGGTATTATTATAATACTATTATAATGTAAATATGCGAAAGTTTAACCATATCAAGTTCTCCCTTGGTAAATCTTCTTCTTAAGAAGAAGGGGAATTTTCTGAAAAAATAATCCCGAAAAAAATTGGTGGTTTCAAAATAAAGATTTACTTTTGCAGTCGAAATCAAGCATCAAGAGTTGCCCAGTTGTGGCACACCAACCGAGTTTCACATAGAGATAACCACGGTGGTAAAAGGATGCGTAAGTGTTTAACAACTTAAAATAATTATCTTTATGAATCCAAATTCAGATTTAAAGAATGAGAATGCAATGGCAACTAATGCCGAGTCTTCAACTGTTTGTTCTGGCTATGCCGAGTCCAGAATTTCAGAGTATGCAGCCCGCTTTGCCGCATACAGCGATGAACAATTAAAGCAGACCGTGGATCACGAGCGTAATGTTCGTGGTTGGGTAAGCGAGCGCAGTTACTTCCTTGCAGCCCTGCGAGGAGAATGCGAGAAGCGAGGAATAGCTTATTGCTGGAAGTAGTGGAATGTTTCCCATGGATTTTACAAATCTTTCCGTTTTGTGGGATAGATTTGTAAAATCAGAAAAACGATGAATTCTTCTCGATATGAATCAAGCCCCATCTGTGTAATCTGTGGGAACTTATGACTTGAATTCCTCGATGAAGGGTTGCAGGTTTCCACCTCTTGGTGAGTTATGGTCTTCAAGGATCGCAAAGGCGATGAGCTTGTACTTGTCCTTAAACTCCTTCTCGTCGATGACTTCGTGAAACAATCTTGCGATATGTTTCGGAGGATTGTTAAAGGCACCGCAACCGAATGCACCGAGTACGATGCTGTCGTGTCCGTTCAGCAGACCGATACGCAGCATCGTCCTCATTTTGTTCTTTGTCAGTGCAGCATCCTCTTCGCAGATGTTCCTATCCCTATCCAGTTCAGGATGATTGATGGCAGCAACTGCCACGAACGACATATAATAAGGAGTGTCGAGCAAGGCAAAGTCATCCTTGGCTCCAGCCCTGAACACTGTAGCGTCTGGCACATAGATGCCTCCGAATCTCACAGGCATCGGATATTGGAACTTGCTTTTCTCCAGTCCGTAATCCTCGGCATATTCTGCATAACGATACATAGATAAAAAGAGGTTAGTGCTGCGGAAGAGGCTTTCCTCCTGTGCCCGGCTTCCGTTCTTTACTCCACCGCCTGGGTTGCGACGGCTTGCCAGGTTGAGAACCACGGGATTGTATCCTTCTTGCTGCAACAGATGACCGCAATGGATACTGTCATCATTCTTCACTATAATCTTGGTGAAACCTTCTGCAAGGGTAGGTATGTTTGAAGTATCCAGTGGTTTGGTGTAGAATCTGCTCCCCTTGAGCATCGGTTCGTTGTCGAGCAGCGATACTTTCTCTCCATTCTCCGAAATATAATGACCTTCCTGTACAATATCTATAGTTTGCTGATATACGTCAGCCAGTTGTCTTCTGTCGTTTATCATGATTTCTTCTGTTATAAGCTAAGAATCTTTAAATACTTCGTTAATCTTCTGCCAATAAGTCACAATACATTAGTCTCGTATTAAGGCGTATAGCTTGTTTGTCACAACATTTATCTTCGTGTAGATGCATGTATATAAATTCATCTTCTTCTGATTTGAATAAGAATTTGAAATGGCATTTCTTTTGATAGAACTGAAGAACATTTGGCTTGTTCTTAGCATCTACGATAGCCAATCTACAACCAGATCTGTTGTCCTCATCAACAAACCATTCTTTGATAAATCTTATGACATCTGTTCCTATGCCTTTGTTGGCATATTTGGAAGCAACAGCTAATCTTCCTATTAAAACTCCAGAATATCTGCTTAAACGTTTTTCTCGATTGGAAATTTCTTTCCACATTTTGTTCTTTTTGGAAGATCCTAGGTCGAATAGACGAATACTATCGTTTGATACAGTGAAACATGCAATGATTTCTTTGGGGTTGTCAATTAGACGGAAGCAGTATGATTTACCCATTCTGAATTTTGTATAATCAAGAGCATCTTTGCAGAAAAACTCATCCATATCAGGGTCATCTCCGCAAGTGAAAAGATAGCATTCATCTATAACTTCCTTTGTTAGTACACAAAGAAAACCAATATCTTCTAATTTCATTTTCTTGATTATCTTAATCCAGATTTGCGTAACATTTCTCTCATTTTTATAACAAAGGGGTCTTTATTTCTATCCCTTTTCGTTCTTGAAAGAAATGCTCTTTCGTTTGCTTCCATTTCCTCACGAAATCGAATTGCATCTTCGCCATGTAAAGTAGGGATTGCTTTTATTGCTGTTGCCATATTTATGTCCTCCTATTAATCAATTTATTATATGTGCTGCAAAATTACAAGTTTTCTTTGTAATCTCCAAACTTTTATATATACTAAAATGTGGTATTCTCGATAATTCTTTGTAAATTTGCCCACAAAAGAAAAAATATAATTATGGAAGGACAAACAAAACTTTCTGCCGGACAGATAGGCATATTGCTTAATGCCCTATCAAAGATATGGCAATGTGGCTGATGGAAGACTTCAAGTATTCTCTTGAAGAAGCCCGATATTAAGAGTCTGAGCAAGAAGCAGAGAGAGAATTATATGATTATGGATGACCAGTATTTCTCTTTTGATGTTTCAAGTAAAATTTACTCGGTAAAAGATATTTTGAGGTATTAAGTTGCATATTTCATTTATTTTTTGTAACTTTGGCCTCAAAAGGGGAAGAGGTTGCCGCAGGCGACTGCTCCCTTGTAACATAAGTTGAACAAATAAAATAGAATAATAAGAAACAGAAAGAACAAAATTTTAGACATATAAAATATTAAATACAAGCGTTTACGATTATTTGGAGTCTCTTGAAATTTGGCGATTGAAAAAAGACATTCGTATAGTAAATAAGGTAGATGCTCACGCTTATAAGGCGTGAGCTAAACTTATCTATATGAGTAGGTCACGCCAAATACCTAAGAGACTGATAAGTGAGGTTTACGCCTTTCTTATATAGTTTCGCCAACAAGGTATTTGTCTTTTCTGCTTGTTTTAGTAAGCCTGGAAGTTTGCCCAAGCATAGCAAAAATGTGACCTGCTAATTCCGATAAAGTTTACGCTCATAATCCCTTATAAGCGACGATGAAACAAGAAATCCCTTATTCATCTGCGCAGCTCTTGTATTATGCCTGGCAGTTGTCACGCAATAGGGGCGGTGCAGATGATGATAAGTTGACGGGTGTCTTGTCGGAGGCACGTGTCGATTTGAACCCCCATCAGGTGATGGCGGCTCTTTTTGCATTCCAATCTCCTTTCTCCAAAGGTGTTATCCTTGCCGATGAGGTGGGATTGGGAAAAACGATAGAGGCTGGTATTGTTATCAGCCAGTTTTGGGCTGAACGTAAGCGTCGTATACTCATCGTTGCCCCAGCTACCCTTCGCCGACAGTGGAGCATGGAGCTGGAGGAAAAGTTCTTTCTGGATTCTTTTATTCTCGAAAAGAAAAAGGGGATTTCTTTAGACCATCTTTCCGATGGCAAGCAAATCTATATCTGCTCTTATCAGTTTGCTTCCAGGCAAGCCGAAATATTGTCGCGCACTCATTGGGACCTGGTGGTTTATGATGAGGCTCATAAACTGCGCAACGTTTATAAGTCAACCCCTTCTATGGCTTCCCGTCTGAAATCCGCTTTTTCTGATAGTCATAAACTCCTCCTTACCGCCACTCCGCTCCAGAACAACATTGAGGAATTGTATGGTTTGGTGAGTATCATCGATGACCACTACTTTGGTGACTTGAAGAGTTTCAAGGCTCAGTATTGCTATAGTAACAAAAACGATGATATTGCTTTTGGTGATCTTCGCAAGCGTCTACGTCCCATCGTGCATCGCACGCTTCGCAAACAGGTTACGGAGTATGTGAAATATACTTCCCGTATCCCGATGGCGCAGGAATATTATCCTGCCGTTGAAGAGCAGAAACTCTATAATCAAATCAGCGAGTATCTTCGTCGTGATGATTCTTACGGATTACCAACCAGTCAACGTCAGTTAATTACGCTGATATTCCGCAAACTCATGTCTTCATCAACCTTTGCCATCGGCTATACGCTCAAAACACTTATTGACCGTTTGCAGACCAAGATAGCTCCTTATTCTGCCGATAAACCGCAGGGCTGGTATGGAGATGATGGAGAAATTGCCATAGCTGCCGAGGATATGTTGGGCGATGATTGGGATGAATGGAATGAGCAGGATGAGAACGAACAGGAAGGAGAAATCCTTACTCCCGATGAGATAGAAGGTATCAAGGATGAAATCAAGGAACTTCAACGTCTATATGATCTTGCCAATAGTATCAGTAGCAATAAAAAAGGTGATTGCCTCTTGTCGGCACTCCATACCGGATTTCAGAAGATGGAAGAGTTGGGAGCCAACCGCAAAGCTTTGATATTTACGGAAAGTACCCGTACCCAGCTCTATCTGAAACAGCTTTTAGAGGAGAATGGTTATATGGGCAAGATAGTCCTCTTCAATGGTTCCAACAATGATGAAACTTCCCGAAAGATATATAAGGCATGGAAAGAGCGAAATATAGGCACATCAGCCTTTACCCCTTCTTTGTCGGCAAACAAGCGCCAGGCTATTGTAGATTATTTCAGAGACAAAGCCGAAATCATGATTGCTACCGAGGCGGCATCCGAAGGTATCAACCTTCAGTTTTGTTCGCTTATTGTGAATTATGATTTGCCGTGGAATCCTCAAAGGGTGGAACAGCGCATAGGTAGATGCCATCGTTATGGACAGAAGAATGATGTTGTGGTTTTCAACTTCATCAACAAGGCAAATGCAGCTGATGTGCGTGTGTTCCAACTGCTTTCTGAGAAATTCCATCTCTTTGATGGTGTCTTCGGTTCGAGTGATGAGGTATTGGGTAGCATCGAGTCGGGTGTTGACTTCGAGAAGCGGATGCTCAACATCTATCAGCAGTGCCGTACTCCTGAAGAAATCAATGCTGCCTTCGACCAGATTCAGCAAGAGATGGATGCGAGTATCAAGGCAACGATGCAAGATACCCGTAAGCAACTGCTTGAAAACTTTGATGAGGATGTGGTGGGATTGCTGAAGATTCGCCAAGGAAAGGATATGGGAAATCTGAATAAGTTCCATCGCTGGCTTTGGACGATAACCATTGCTACGCTTGGTAAGGAGAATGTAGAAGTGGTAGATGAAACCAATCTCGTCTTTCGCTTGAAGCACAATCCTTATCCTGATGTGGCAGCAGAATGTGGCATGTATCAGATAACGACGCTGCAATCGCAATACATTAATTATCGTTTGTCTCATCCTTTGGCTCAAAAGGTCATTGCCTTGTGTAAGCAGAATGAGCAAAGTCTGCAGAATCTCCTCTTCGATTATAGCCTATATCGTTATAAGGTGGCAGATATAGAACAATGTGCTTATGAAAGTGGATGGCTTCAGGCTCATCTTGTTTCTTTTATATCCGAAGGGCAACAGGAACAGCACATTGTGCTGACGACACTTGCGGAAGATGGAACGGCTTTGGGTCAGGAGTTTGCAGAAAAGCTATTGAATATACCATCGGAATGTACGGGAAAAGTTCGTGTGCAGGAGGAAGCAAGCCAGAAGTTAGCTTTCCTGTATGATAACCGGCGAGCAGCCTTGACCGTTCAGATAGAAGAACGAAACAAGGCTTTGCTTGATGCTGAAATTCTGCATATCGAGAAATGGGCAGAAGACCAGCAGCTCACTTTGGAGAATGAACTGAAAGACATCAAGGCAAAAATCAAGGAAAAGAAAAGATTGTTGAGTCGTTCGGAGAATGCACAGCAAACATTGACCCTGGAAAAGGATTTGAATACCCTTACTCGTCAGCAGAAGCGTAAGCGAGCCGAAATCTTTAATCTCGAAGATGAGATAGAGGAGAAGCGAGACGGAATGATAGACAAAGTGAAGGCATTTATCCAGCAGCATATTACGGAAGAAGAACTCTTCTGCGTGCATTGGACTTTAAAGAAATGAAACGGAAACAAAGCAAGATAATATAACCAAGTAATATAAACAATGACACAATACGAACAGAAATTTAGAGATATACTTGCAGAAATACTGCAACTCGACCAAGCCGAACTCGACTTTGGTATATATCGCATTATGAATCAGAAGCGTAAGGATATCGAGGCGTTCTTGAACAATCGCCTTGTTCCTGAAGTTACAAAGATTTTGAAGGCTCAAACTGCTGCAGGAACTGATATTTCTGTCATGGAGAATGAGGTGTTTTCTCATTTGGCTAAATTCTTTAGCCGTTATTATGAGGGTGGCGATTTTATCTCTAAACGTCGCTATAAGGACGATGCCTATGCTATTCCTTATAGTGGTGAGGAAGTGAAGTTGTATTGGGCAAATGCCGACCAGTATTACATCAAGACTTCTGAGTATTTCAAGAATTACTCGTTCGTGTTGCCGACCAGCCGTCGTAAGGTACACTTTGTTCTTCGTGATGCAGATACAGAGCAGAACAACAACAAGGCTGCCAACAATATGGAGCGCCGTTTCCAACTTTGTGAAGAGGACTGTATCGCAGAGGAAGATGGTGAGCTAAACATCTTTTTTACTTATGAGTTGATGCCGAAGACTACCAAGCAGGATGCACTTATCAAGGATGCTGAGGCTAAGATTATTTCTTCGTTTACAGAAGGAAAATATGCCGACTTCGCAGAGTTGATCAATGAGAAGGTACCAACTGAAAGAAACAAGGATCGTACTTTGCTGATGAAGCATCTGCAAGACTATACGGCAAAGAACAACTTTGATTATTTCATCCACAAAGATCTGGGCGGTTTCCTTCGTAGAGAACTTGATTTCTATATCAAAAACGAGGTGATGTTTTTGGATGATTTGGATGCCACTCATATCATGGAGCATTTGGCACAAGTGAAAGCCATCAAGCAGGTAGGAGAGAAGATTATCACCTTCCTTGCCCAGCTCGAGGACTTCCAAAAGAAGTTGTGGCTCAAGAAAAAGTTTGTAGTCGGTTGTGATTATTGTATCACGCTCGACCGCATTCCTCGTACCCTTTACCCAGAGATTATCGCTAATGATGAGCAGCGCAAAGAATGGGTTCGCCTCTTTGCCATCGATGAAATCAAAGGGGATATGATGACCGAGGGCTATAGTGAGCCATTAACAGAAAAGTTCCTGGAAGACAATCCTTTCCTTGTGCTTGACACTAAGTTCTTTAGTGCCGAGTTCAAGCATAAACTCGTGGGAAGTATGGAGAAAGTGGATGAGGAGTGTAATGGATTGCTGATTAATAGTGAGAACTTCCAGGCTCTGGAATTGTTGCTTGAGAAGTATCGTGAGACTGTAAAGTGTGTATATATTGACCCGCCTTATAATACTGGTTCCGATAATAGTTTCTCTTATAAGGATAATTATCAGCATTCGTCTTGGGCTTCTATGATGAATGATAGGAGTAGCTTGATTAGGAATATGATGTCAATGTTGTCAACTTTATGGGTTAGTACAGATGATGGGGAATATGCTAATTTGAAGCAAAATCTAGACAATGTATTTGCTCCAGAGAACTTTGTCTCGGATATTATTTGGAATAGTCGTAAATCTGTGTCTAATGATGCGTTAGTGTCTGGTGCGATAAATCACACAACAGTATTTTCGAAAAATATGGATTTGCTTAAAGCTAATAAGGTAGATTTTAAGGTTGAGGCAAATGAAGAAGGTTTTATTAATCCAGATAATGACCCAAATGGTCCTTGGAAGTTAGACCCTATGGATGCACCAGGTATTCGTGTGAACCTATCTTATGGAATAACTAATCCACAAACAGGTCAAACGTTTTATCCTCCACAAGGAAGGTGTTGGCGTTTTGAAGAAAAGGATGTACTGCGTCTGATGGAAGAAGGACGCATATTATTTGGACGGAAAGGTACAACGAAACCTGCTTTCAAGCGATATAAATCAGAAGCCTTAGCTAAAGGTGATACTATCACATCTTTATGGGATGATGTAAAAACTACAGCGGAAGGGACGAAGTTGTTGCTGAATATATTTGGTTCTTCATTACCGAAGGAGTTTATTGACGGAATAAAGCCAAAGCCTGTAGAGTTTGTTGATAAGGTAGTTAATGTATCAACGAAAGATGATGGCGTAGTAATGGATTGTTTCTGTGGTTCTGGAACAACAGGGCATGCTGCTATTATTCAAAATAGAAAAGGAAAAAAACATAAATACATTTTATGTGACGTCAATTATTATTTTGATATACTTCCAAAGCCTCGCATCGAAAAAGTAATCTATTCCGAGGATTGGAAGGATGGCAAGCCTGTTTCCCGTAAAGGCATTTCTCAATGCTTCAAGTACATCCGCCTGGAGCAATACGAGGATACATTGAATAATTTGCAGCCAAAGAATCAGCGACTCGATTTCGATAACGAGAATGGCAAGGGAGATTTTGAGGAAACCTATTTCCTTCGCTATATGCTCGATACAGAAACCAAGGGAGATCTCTTCAACCTGGAATGGTTTAAGAACCCGTTTGCCATGTCTATCAAGACAACCAAGGATAATGAGTTGGTAGATACCCATGTTGATATGGTGGAAACCTTCAACTACCTTATCGGTCTGAATGTAGAGACGCTCCGTTATCCTAAGGATGGCTACTGTGTGGTGGAAGGTATCACCCATATCGGCAATGAGCGAACTCTCGTGATTTGGAGAAACTGCAACAAGGTGAGCAACGAAGACTTGAATGAATTCTTCCGTAAGCAAGCCTACTGCACCACAGACTCAGAGTTCGATAAGATTTATGTAAATGGTGATAATACATTACCGAATATCAAGATGGATGAGGAGCATTGGAAAGTAGTACTCATTGAGGAAGAATTTAAGAAGAGAATGTTTGAATAGGTCTTATTATGGCTAAGAAAATACAGAAGAAAGGAAAACTGCAGCAGGCACTGGTCCTGTTTCATTATATCTTGCAGCTGTTCGGCTGTAAGGACTTGGAGGCTTTGTCTCGTGATCTCAAGGATCCTGCATACGAAGGATTGAATGATGACCACGAGTCAAAACTCTATCATGAGCTTTGTCGTAAGCTCTATGCTACAGGTCCTTTGTCCATAGAACAGTTGTACTTTTACGACCAGCATATCGTGAAGTTTACTGATGAGATTAACGAGAAGCGAAGTGAACCAATCAAGTGGAAGTACTTCCAGTATCTATCCCTCTTGTTCACGGAAATCTATCTCGACCAGTATTTCAGCAATCCGCAGACACTTTGCGACAACCTGAATCGTTTTCTGCATGATGACTTCAATCATCGTGCAGAAACCTGGCACGAGTTGCCCGACTTTACGGTTGATGACTTGAATAAGTTGGCTTATTGGAATGCAACAGGTTCGGGCAAGACTCTGCTGATGCATGTCAATATCAAGCAATATCAGGAGTATGCCAGGATTCATCATGCCAAGAAACTCAACCGCATCATCGTATTGACTCCGAATGAAGGATTGAGCCGTCAGCATTATGAAGAGTTGAAGGCTTCTAATATGGATGTTGCTATGTTCAGCAAGCAAGGTGTTGGTGGTTTGTTTCAAGGCAAGGCTGTAGAAATCATCGACATCAATAAATTGGCAGATAAGGATGGAGATAAAACGGTAGCTGTTGAGGCTTTCGAGGGCAACAACCTGGTATTGGTAGATGAAGGTCACAAAGGTTCCAGTGGTGATGTCTGGATGGGGTATCGCCAGAAGCTAACCGAGGAAGGCTTCTCCTTTGAGTATTCTGCTACCTTTGGTCAAGCCATTTCTGCAAAGAGTAATGCCAAAGACCGGAAGGCGATGTTCGACCAATATGGTAAGGCAACACTTTTTGATTATTCCTATCGTTATTTCTATGCCGATGGATATGGTAAGGATTATCGTATCATGAATATGAACGACTGGAATGATGATGATCTGCTCAATATGTATCTCACGGCATATTTACTATGTCTTTATGAACAGACTAAAATCTATCAGAGTGATGTGCGGATTCATAACAGGTTTCTGGTGGAAAAGCCTTTGGGAATATTGGTGGGAAGTAGCGTAAAGGCTGTGAGCAAGGAAAATAAGAATCAGGTATCGGATGTAACTCAGATACTCTTGTTCTTGCAGGATTTTATCCGGAATCGTACAGAGTTTTCTGGTTATATCCGTCGCTTGCTCAGTTCGGAAGACGGATTGAAAACAAAGAATGGTTATTCTGTATTTGGCAACTCTTTCCTGGCGCTTAAAGGTGGTTATCTCGTAGAAGATGACAAACAGAAGTTTGCCGAGAATATCTACGATGCTATCCTGCGGGATCTTTTCCACTCCAATATCCATGGTGCCCAACTTCATATCGACCTTCAAAAAGGAGGTTTTGAGGAGATTGGATTGAGAGTAGGAAGTGCTAAGGATTATTTCGGCGTCATCAATGTGGGAGATGGTAAGGAATTGCTGAAACTCTTGCAGGATAAAGGATTCCTTTGCGAAACGAAAGCATTCGGAACTTCCAGCCTCTTCAACAATATCAATTCTCAAGATTCAACTGTCAACATCCTGATTGGTTCCAAGAAGTTTACTGAGGGATGGAGTAGTTGGCGAGTTTCCGTGATGGGGCTGATGAATGTGGGACGCAGCGAAGGTTCTGAGATTATTCAGCTTTTCGGTCGTGGCGTTCGTCTGAAGGGATATAGATATTCCCTGAAGCGAAGCAAGATGCTGGATGCCTGTTATCAGGACGAGATGATACCAAGGAATTTGTCAACCATAGAGACTCTGAATATCTTTGGCGTGCGGGCTGATTATATGGAAGCCTTCAAGGCATATTTGGAGGATGAAGGTTTGCCAACCAATGAGATAGACTATGAGAAGATTGTCATCAAAACCATTAAGTCAGTTGATTTAGATGCGCTTCATCTTTCATTGCCGAAAGTCGTGGATGGCTATAACTTCAAGAAGTCTGCCGTAGTGGAACCAGCCGATGAAAGCCTGATGAAAAAGGTGAATGTAAAACTGGACAAATATCCAAAGGTGGATTTGCTGAGAAGCAAGAATGTTCAAACAGCTAATGCAGCAAGTCGCTATATAGGTGTTTTGGGACAGGAGCATCTGAATTGGATAGACTGGACGGAAGTATTCTTTGCCTTGCAAGGTATGAAGGCAGAGCGTGGTTGGTATAATCTGGAGTTGCGATTGGAAGACTTGAAGTATTTGATGGCAAATCCTTCCTGGTACGAATTGTCTATTCCTGAAGACCGTTTGAACTTCCATGATTTCGGAAAGAATGTGGAGTTGTGGCAGGATGTTACAATCTGTCTGCTCCGTGGCTATATGGATATGGCTTACAAGAAGGCCAAGTCGAAGGAAGAGCAAAAGTACCTGAAGGAAACGCGCGTTACCTATTATAATATAGGTATGCCTGATGAATATGAAATAGAGGTTCGTAACGACCTGCTTAATGTTGTGGATCATTTGAAAATATTGCAGGCGCAGGTGGAGGCCAATGAATTTGGTAAAGACTTAGTTCTTGATGCTCCTTATTTCAAGGCTTTGAATGTGGAACAACATCTGTATAAGCCTTTGGTCTTCCTTGCGGAGAAAGATACCAATGGCAATCGTCCTTATGTGGATGTTGTAACTGGTGAGCCCACGTTGAAGGTGTCTCCAGTGGCATTAAACTTGGGAGAACAGAACTTTGTGTCTTCCTTCCGTGAATATTGTAAGGCTCATCAGGATGATGTGCTGGCTGGTAAGCAGGTTTATCTGCTTCGCAATGAGAGCAAGAGGGGATTGGGTTTCTTTGAAGCAAACAACTTCTATCCTGATTTTATCTTATGGATATTGGATGGAGAGGAGCAATACATCACCTTCATCGACCCGAAAGGTATTCGCAATCTTAAAGGTTTGGAGGATGATAAGATTCAACTCTTCAAGTATTTACAGACAGAAGTGACTTCTCAGTTGGGCAACGCTCACCTGATGTTGAACAGTTTCATTATCAGCAATACGCCAATGGAGCAAGTGGAGTTTTGGTTGAAGAATCCATTTGAGAAAGGTGAATTCCAAAAGAATCATGTGCTGTTTAAGGATGATAAAGGCTATCTGGACACAATGGTGAATATGATTTTGCAGCCGTTTTGAGGATTTTAACAAATGGGCTGCAAATGGGCTGCATTTTTTGAATGAAATAATTAAACTTAAAGGCACAAAAAATCCCTGCAACTGTACAGTTACAGGGATATTCTTATTTGTCTTGAAGTGGATTACTTCTTGTTGATAGCGAGATCGATAGCTACGGCGATAGCTACAGTAGCACCTACCATTGGGTTGTTACCCATACCGAGGAAGCCCATCATCTCTACGTGAGCAGGAACTGAAGAAGAACCTGCAAACTGAGCGTCAGAGTGCATACGACCCATAGTATCAGTCATACCGTATGAAGCAGGACCTGCAGCCATGTTGTCTGGGTGCAAAGTACGACCTGTACCACCACCAGAAGCTACTGAGAAATATGGCTTGCCAGCAGCAATACGCTCCTTCTTATAAGTACCGGCTACTGGGTGCTGGAAACGTGTAGGGTTGGTAGAGTTACCTGTGATAGATACGTCTACGTCCTCGCTCCAGTTGATAGCAACACCCTCACGTACGTCGTCAGCACCATAGCAGTTAACCTTAGCACGTGGGCCATCGCTGTAAGCGATACGTTTAACAACCTTCAACTCACCTGTGTAGTAGTCGAACTTGGTCTGTACGTATGTGAAACCGTTGATACGGCTGATGATCTGAGCTGCGTCCTTACCCAAACCGTTGAGGATAACGCGCAATGGGTTCTTACGAACCTTGTTAGCCATCTCGGCGATCTTGATAGCACCCTCAGCAGCAGCAAAAGACTCGTGACCTGCCAAGAAAGCGAAGCACTGTGTCTCCTCGCGGAGCAGACGGGCAGCCAAGTTACCATGACCGAGACCTACCTTACGGTCATCGGCAACAGAACCAGGGATGCAGAAAGCCTGCAGACCGATACCGATAGCCTCAGCAGCGTCGGCAGCTGTCTTAACACCTTTCTTGATAGCGATAGCAGCACCGGCTACATACGCCCACTTAGCGTTCTCGAAGCAGATACGCTGAGTGTCTTCACACATCTGATAAGGATCAACACCTGCGTCCTCGCAGATTTGATTAGCCTCTTCCAAGCTCTTGATACCGT
>ENA-OPJP01000011-OPJP01000011.1-human-gut-metagenome-genome-assembly--contig:-NODE-11-length-48053-cov-14.430935_pt1 | contig 48053 bp, 46 predicted proteins | sample MGYA00241417_ERZ501664 | MGnify/ENA primary metagenome ERZ501664 (study PRJEB25962, sample SAMEA2042200) | human gut metagenome | biome: human gut; feature: human-associated habitat; material: faeces...
TCCAAAGTGTATTCCCCGAAACCTCCGTTCAGCTATGTGTAGTCCACCAAATCCGTAACTCAATCAAGTATGTAGGAAGCAAGCATCAGAAAGAGTTTCTGAAGGATCTCAAGACCGTATATGGTGCTGTAAGCAAGGATTCTGCATTGGCACAGCTTGACATGGTTGATGAAAAATGGGGTGAGATGTACCCAATAGTAATCAAATCCTGGCGCGACAACTGGGAGCGTCTTACGGAATATTTCCAGTATACCCCTGCCATCCGCAAGCTTATCTACACAACCAATACGGTTGAGGGTTATCACCGTCAGGTGCGCAAGGTAACGAAGAACAAGGGTGTGTTCCCGTCAGACACCGCACTTGAAAAACTTGTGTATCTTGCCTATCGAGACATTAGTAGGAAATGGACTATGCCCCTGTCTAATTGGGCACTGATATCACAACAACTTGCTATAAAATTTGGAGATAGGTTCAAGATTATGTAACTTTGCCTGTGAAAGGCTCCTCTTATTTGTATGCAGATATGAAATCTGCACACAAATAAGAGGCAAAGAATAAAAAACAGAGCCGTGACACAGTTCAGTTTACACTACCCCTATCTGCCATTCTTTAAGATTATCCAAAAATCTTTCTTAGAAGTATGCTTCCTATTTTCCTTTCAAGTCCACTTTTAGAAGTAGGAATGCCTGTTTTTCTGCTAAAGTTTTGTTTTGCTTGTGTAATTCCTAAGGCTCTTTTCCAAGAAAAAGAAAGCCCTGGTATTTTAACTGATGATTTATTTTTCATATTGCTATCAATTTTTATACAACATATTCTGTCCTACGAGCATCGGTTGGTTGAGACGATTTTACGATCTTCTGTTCTGATGGATTCTCCAGTTTCTGAAGTTCTGTCTCTTTCCACTTCTTTACAGCAGCCTCTGCAATTTTCCATTGAGCATCTTTCATTTCCGCAATAAGCTTTTTGCGAATATCTTGCTCCGCTTCTTTTTGTATGCGAAGTTGCTCTTCATGATTTTTTAACTCCATATCGTGCATATTACGAATACGGTCAAGATAAGTTGAAGATTCGAGATAATTTTTCATATCCTTCTCTTCTGCATAAATCATTCTGTCATAAGCCCCTATAGGCATTACAATTTTTACCACTGTAGGCAATAACTCTATAATGAAGAACAGCAAGCGAATCAGCCAAAGAAAGTACCATTCGGTAGGCAAGTCAGTCGTTATATGTCCTGTTCCATTACAAGTTGCACATTGTACATCTTGCATGTATCCTGAAGAGTTAGCCTTTTTGATTTTTCCTTTACCATGACATGTGGCACAATCAATATTTTTTTTTCCGACAGCATACTCTAATATCTCGAAATTTTGAATGAAGTGATTGCCTTGTTTCATGGTCTTATCATGAGCATTAACAAGAGAATCTCTTTTTTGTATCAGAACAGCACGTCTTGATTGGGCTGCATTTACTTGACTTTGAGTATTATTTAAGTCTTTTATTTTCTGCTTGACTTGTTCTTCCTTATTTGCTATCTGATTGTTCAAGTCTGCAATTTTTTCGTGAATTGGTTTATTCCACTTCATAACCTCTGATTTCATAATGGCAGCGTAAGAGTTGCGTTTTTTTTGCCACTCGCCAATACTATACCTTATATTGTTCTTTTGCCATTGGTCTGCATTTGGCAATTGATTACGCAAACTTGCAATGCGAGTATTGGCAGCTTTTAATCCTTTATTGGCTTGTTTGTAAGCCGATGTTGTAGGGTTATTGAGTTTTGCACTTTCCGCAGATAAGTTTTGCTTTAAAGATTCAACTTCTCCCTCTAAGGATTGTTTTTGACCATCAAGTCTTATCAAACTATTGTTCCCTTCACCTATAACCTCTTGCGCCTCTTCACTTTCACGATTAGCTCTTGAATTTTTAGATAACATATTTGACTTGTTCTCGTTCCAAAGATACTCTTGCTCTGAGATGAAATCCTCAAAAACAACAAGTTCCAAAGGTATTGAAACCATAAATGCTATAATCAGAGCAAGTAAAGCACGTGACACGAACGGAACCACCCACCATGTTTTTGAAGTTTTCTCAGGATTCTTTTTCATAGTGATAACCAGACTTCTGTCGATGCAAAAAATAAGAGTTGCCCAAACTATACCAAAAGCCATAGCCCAACCAATCTTTCCTGATGTTTCTGTTCCACTTTGGGTAAAGAACCATGCTGCAGAAGTTCCTGACAGAAAAGCAATGAATGAAGTCATTGCAATAGTAGCCCCCATTGCCCCAAACTTTTTGTGGTCTGTCCTACATTTTTCCAATATAGGAATTTCAGCACCAGCAATAGTCCATAATACACGCTGAAAGGTATTTTTATTTTCCATTGTTATTTTTAATATTTATATAATGTTCGTATGTTTTTTGTATTTTTCCAATCTCTCTTACTGGTAGCCAATATGTAACACTTAGAAATACAATGGTCGAAATCGGCAACATCAATTTATTCATATCCAACAATATATACCAACTCAATATCTCAAACAACGAGTAGTCTAAACCGCAGAGAAGCATTAGCAATGTTGGCGTTGTCGACATTATCAGTAGAATGTATGCCAGCACATATACGCTTTGGGTATGATGTGCTTTAATAGACATTCTTGTAGCGTACATCATCAATATGATGTAGCATGTATTGACGAATATACTTGCAAATGCTATATAAGTCAGCCATCGGTAGCTTGTTGCATGGAATAGCAACCAACTTGCACCTAATGAAAACATAGCGACAATCAGCAATGCAAGGCGCAAACATCTCCAAATTGCCTTGGCTCCAGGAATTATTCCAATTAAAGTATTGTCCATTTTCTACTATGAAATTATTGATGTCAAAAACCTTTTTATTCGTTTTATTATAGAATTATTTGTCGTGGTCAGAGGGGAATTTAGCCACTCGTCTATAGCTATTTCATGAATGTTGGTGAGCATTTCTTTCATCCCCAAGCCGTAGAGGCTCCCGTTGCTGAATGAAGGAAACTCTGGCATGTTGTAATTAAGTCTTGGTATAGGTGTCACGGATATAGTTAATATTTCAGATGTAACATTTAGTCCATTTGTCGCCTCTAATCTATATGTTGTAGTTCTTGATGGTCGTAATTCTATAGAAGTCTTTTTAGTCACATCAATACCGTCAGGATATAACATCACCATTTGTGCATTTTGTACTTTCCATGAAAGTGTTATAGGAATACTCTCCATCGTTCTGTTTTTGTCAGAGGTAAAAGCATCTATATGTACGTCATCAACAACTGTTAAATTCAAATCCTTAGTAACAGATACTTTGGGATCTATAGAATAGCATATCAAAGTATACAATTCTCCAGATTTAGGAGCGACCTTGACTACCTTTTTTGTAGATACATCAATCTTTTCAGAAAGGTTAGACAACAAAAATGCTCTTTCTGAATTCTTGTAATCTATGTGTATGACAACTTTGTCTCCAACTTTGACCTTTCTATGCGAAGAAACGAATTTGACAATTTTAGGCAAAGGTATTGGTGACAATTTAACGACCTTTTTAGCACGCATATAATCATTAGAGGCAATAAGCATCAAGTCCTCATCACCTTTTACTTCATATTCGTATGAGTCATGGTTTGTAACATTCATGCCATTCAATGATATATGAGTGGCATTTGTTACATCCCACATAATGTCAACAAAGCTACCAATAGTATAGGTATCTGTCATAACAACCAAATCTTTTATAATTGGTTGCAATACATTTCCTTGTTTTGAAGCTTCCGAAAACTTATAACCGCAATGTCTGCAAAAATTTGCAGCTATCGGATTTTCTCTGCCACATTTTGGACATTTCTTAATGCTCATTTTTTCTTAATTTGTAATCCAACAATTGTTTGCCACAGTTTATACAATATTTTGTATTTTCGTTTACAGTAAAGAAAGCTCCACAGTTCATACAAATAGCTTTTTCTCCATAGGACACATCCAAATCTTTCAAACTTTCAATGAAGTCAAATGGAGCTAAATCAAGTATATCGTCCTGTTTCAAATACCATACAAGAATATCTACTAAAGATTTTAGTTGTTGAGACAAATTGCTTATGTCTTTGTATATACAGGAACCTGTTATATCTGCAAAATCGTCTTTTTGGAACAGGAGCCTTTCTGCATTTTCAATGTTGTACTTATCTGCCAATGTAGGCTCTTCAGAGATGGCCAATATGCTGATGTAAATGATTAGCTCTGAGAAATAATCTAATTTGCAGTTGGCATATTTGTTCGCTTTACGATTAGGGTGTTGGTAATCATCCTTTCCTTTGATGATGTCTCTTTCTTTTTCTAAAGAAGGTACAAACATAGAGTCATAATCAATAAGATAGATATTGCCATTACTGTCAACCAAAATGTTTCCATGTTGCAAATCTCCATGTGCGATGCTTTTCTCATGCAGTTTTTTACACATAGTTATGAAATCACCAGCCAATTTTTTTAGAATATCTTTGTCAGACTTGTGCTGATAGATATATTCATTGAGTTTTAGCCCCTCTATCCAGCGCATTCTTGTTGTAGGACAAAGACTGTTGTTTATGACCTGTATTCCTTCTGACTCAAAAGTGAAATCACAGAAATATGGTAGGTTTATTTTGCTGAATTCTTTAGACAATGTTTCCAATCTATGAGCGATATTCTTTTCTGGTTGGTTTCTCCAACATCTAAAAGCCCACTTTTGCCCATCTACGTTAAAGACAAAAACAATGGCGAAACCGCCACTATAGTGAATAGGGCGGTCTCTAAGATCTTTCTCTAAAATGCCATTTTGGAGAAACTTGTCTTTTACAAGTTGTGGAACTTGTACGCTATTTATGATGTCACAGTCTTCTATCATTCCACTCTACCATTTACTTGTCACTTTTACAACGTCAGCCTTTTCGTATGAAGGTTTTTGCTTATATCCATTGTCTCCCCATAATTCGCTTAAACTTTCCGCTATGGATTTCTTATTTATTTCCAAAGGCGTTATATCATCGATGGAGTTACATTGTAAGGCATCCCTCATTTGACTTACCAAATCTGAGCATGAGTCAATGGAATCCAATACCTCAAAAATGGGACTTCCACCTTTAGAGTTTATGTCATCGGCACTAAACAGAAGAGTATCTGTATCTCTAACTTTTAAATCTTGCCATAACTGAGGTAATTCGGTTAATGCAACGATAGATGTATATATGACCATCTCTGAAAAATAGTCTGCTTTTGGTGTAAGATATTTGTTGGTCCATCTCGCAGGATGCTGGTAACCCGGAAGTCCACTAATTTCATCCGTCCAACCTTCAAGTTTTGGCACGTACATTGAGTCATAATCCACAAGAACTAAACCACCGTCAGATTTGACCATAATGTTCCCATGTTGCAAATCACCATGTGAAACTGAATGCTCATGAAGTTGTTGGGTCATACTTAGAAAATTGTCAGCTAATCGATAAAGAGAATCTGCGTCAAACAGATGTTCCTCTATGTAACCTTTTAAAGGCTTTGCTTCAACCCAGTCCATTATAACTATTGGTTGTACTCCTAATGGGGTGGCAATACCATTCTCTGCATATTCGAACCCCACGAAGTAAGGCATATTAAGAGTATGCAATGAAGACGAAATTATTTTTGTCCGCTCTTTTGCTCCTTCCAAATTTGCATGCCAGCATCTTACCGCATATTTCTTGCCAGAGACTATATAAGGAAAAACGATACAATACCCTCCAGCATACTTTATAGGTTTGCCGTTATACATTTCTGGTCTTCCACCAGCTAATTGTGACGCTTTTACAAGGCTATCTACAACTATCGAAGTAGAATAGTCTGAACAAGAAGGAAGTGAGAGCATTTTATTCTTCTATTAACATCCGAAAAGATTTGTCTATACATTCTTTACACTTATCTACTAATTCTTTACAGAAATTTCGTATTTCAGTGGTACCTATAGATGTGGCTCTCGTAGCCTGCTTTTTCTTCTTGGCAGGATATAAGTTGGTTCGTTTGGCATTACCAATGATTGACTCACAACGATTGGAAGCAAATTCCTCTATGTCATTTTTCAATCTTTGCTTTTCTTCTTCTAAAGAATGTCGCTTTAGGATTATTTCCTGATTGCTTGGAAGATTTGAACTGTCAGTCTTTTTCGACTCGTTTGATAGAACTCCCATTGTCGAGCTTTCACTTGTTGACGTGGTAATGCTGTTGTTTTCTGCTTGAGTAACTTCCTTTTCGATGAGTGATGTTATATCATCTTCTTGCTCTATATGGAAATCCATTGAGCCGTCAGGTTCAATAATACACAATGTACTGTCATCATTATGAAGTCCTTCTTGTCTCCAATCATCTACCAAAGAACAATAGTCTTCATGTCCCTTTAGCTCCAGAATTCTTGTTAACCATTGGCTACAATGCTCTTTATGATTAGAAAGAAATTCAGAAAACGGGTCTGAGACTAACAGTAAGCAATGCCCGTCAGATAAATTTCCTTTGAATTCTTCTATTTGTCCTCGACCTTCTTTGTTGGGGAAGCTCTCATAATAATCAGGATAACTATCGAAAGCTTTCTTTTCTGAGGTGAGTATTTTAATAGGTTCTTTTCCTGTTATGTCAACCTCAATAATGCAAGTATCGCCAAGAACGTGTCCGATCCATTTCTCGGCATCTATGAATTGTATGCCACATAGAGTTGCACCAGCTCCATTTTGTGCATCAATGCAGTTTTGAAGTCTCCAAGGATTCTTGCCATTATGTATTTCCTCACTAATAAAATCTACTACTTTCTTTAGCCAATCATTGCATAATTCTTTTCTGTCTTCATTGGTGCAATGTCCATTTTTTGCATAGAAAGAAGATAGAATTTCTGCCCAATAGTCGGGAAAAACCGATTGTGACATGCCATCAGAAACGGCAATCGCATGATTGTCGCTATTGATGCAAAATCTATCTTGGCATTCAGAATAATGTTCTCTTAATTTATGAGTTATGAAAGCTCTTATTTTCATGTCCAAACTTTTTTATAGGCAACAAAATCCATGCTCATGAAAATTCACGAGCTATCATCTGTAATAACAGATAGAATGGATATTATTATCTGTCCCCTTGTCCCTTACTGGAACCGAAGTCTATTAGACCAACAAGTTCAACCCCATCACACTGGCAGATAAGCCCTCTTGCTCCACTCTTGTAGGAAAAACCATTCTTTTCCGCAGCACCTTTGTATGAATCTGGAATTTCAGTAGAAATGTCATACAAGAACTTTCCCTCATCTGTGCTTATCTCTTCCTTTGAAGCAGGAAATAGCGCTTTTGCTCCATTACCAATCATAGCATTGAAAATCTGTACCTTACCATCAGCTGTGTCAATAGCCTTAATTTGGTTCACGACCTCAATAGTTTGATTCTTGCATTCTTCTTCACCTTGATGATTAAAGTAAGGAACACCATCTGAAATATTTATAATAACAGGAGCAGGATTGTTTGGCTTGTCAGAAATCCATTTCTCAATAATCTCTTTCGCCATTTCAAAAGCCCCTTTCATGTTGGTAGCACCATCTTCTTTTATTGGTTCCACCCAAATAGGCATACTTTTGTCTATTTCCAAGATGCCACCAGCACCATCACTAATCTTTTGCTTGACCTTATCTACACGAATCGGGTTCTCGTCCAAGTCCTTCAAATAGCCAGCAATAAGGTCTTTCACCTTGTGATTATAACCAATAACACTTATAAAACAACGATTTTTAGGAGCCTTACCATCAAAATTCTTTTGGATAATGGTATCAATAACTCTATTGACGGCTTTTGTCGCAAAAGTTGTGCGAGTTTCTTTCTCGTTAGGGCTTTCCATCGGGAGAAGCATAGAACCTGATTGGTCGATTAGTATGACTAACAAACCTGGGGTTGCTGAACTCCACTGCATTTCATTATTCATATGCAAAACGAATAAAACCTGTAAGCTCCAGCAGGATTATTTGGATTATTGTTGTTGATACATAAGAAAAAAGCGCAGAGCCATTCTGTCACTCGTTCCACAATCCGTAGGCTCTCGCATTGCCCTGTAAGTCGAAACGAGCAACGCCAATACAACGTCAAATATCATGCAACATTCAAAATGATAAGAAATTGCGCGTAAATGCTAATATATACAGCATATAGCAGGTGTTTGACATGATATATTTTTTGTTATTTATATGTTACTTTACCATTTGATTTTATAATTTATCATAGTTAATGGTTCGTAATTGGTTCTTGTTTTGGGTAACAAATCCAATTATTTTTCGTATCTTTGCACCGTGAGTAACAAATCTCGCAAAATGACAATAAGTAGAATAAACAACAAAGTAACATGAGAAGTAACAATGAACCTGTGCGCATACGCTACAAGGATTTGGCGAATGGCACAAAGTCGATTTATCTCGACACTTACAAAAGTGGAAAGAGGTCGTATGAGTTCTTGAAGCTTTATCTGCTTCCAGAGGACGATGACAAGGCTAAGGCTGTCAATGCCGAGACCTTGCAGAAGGCAGAAGCTATCAAGAACCAACGAGTGCAAGAAATTCTGTCGGGGAAGTTGGAAACAGTGAAGGCTTCCTTGGAGCATCCTGCTTCTACAACAACTTCAAGCAAGAAGACCGCACGTTTAAGTAAGAAGAAAAAAGTCGGCAGTGATAAAACTGGCAAAAGTGTCAAGGGAAAGGAAAGTGAGGTAAACGAAGTCGTTGGAGCCGTTTCTGGCAGAGAAGGACACCAATGGAAGTTTATTGACGATGACGGTGAGGACAGAGCCATAGATGGAACAATCAAAAAACATAGAGGCAGACCCAACAAGCGTGAAGCTGTCACTCTTCGTTTCAAGGACCTTGCCAACGGCAGCAAGTCGCTCTACTTCGACATATATTATAATGGTGAGCGCAAGTACGAGTTTCTGAAGCTCTATATCAACCCAGAGATTACCGAGGCTGACAAGCAGAATAATGCCTTGGTCATGGAAACCGCAGAGCGTCTGAAAGAACGCAAGATGCGAGAGGTTGTCAATGGAGAAACTTTCACGGATCCTTCTGACGAGCTGAACCAAGTGGAGAAAGTTGAGGAATACACCAGTTCTGTGATAGTCCGTAGTCGCAAGATGCGCAATGGAGACCGTTCCCTCTTCCTTGATATATATTATGGTAAGGGACAACGTGCCTATGAGTCAGTTGGTCTTTACCTTCGTAAGGATGACAGCGAGGAGAAACACAAGGAAATCTGGAAAGAAGCTGAGAAAAAGGCCAAGGAACGCATGAAGGCATTGAAGGACGGAACCTTTGAGAAGCGTGTTGGCAGAAGAGGCTACAAGCCACATGGAGAAGATCCAGATGCCAACGTGGACAAATACAAGGAGTATCTTGCCACCAAGAAGGTGAAGACAGAGATTGCCGTTGCAGAGACTGAGCGCAAGAGAAATTCCAAGACCAAGGAGCCTGTGAGAATCCGCTTCAAGGAACTTGCCAACGGCAACAAGTCGGTCTATCTATCCATCAATGTCAACGGTCGCCGTACCTATGATTATCTGCGCCTTTATCTCATACCAGAGGTTGACGCAGCTGCCAGGGAGCAGAACAAGCAGACGATGCAAGCAGTCTATGCCATCAAGGCACAACGCATCATGAGCATCACTAACGGTATCGCAGGGCTCAAAGACAAGTCAAGAATCAAAATGCGACTTGTGGATTGGTTGGAAATATTCCGTGACGCACAAGTGGAGCGAGGAAGACAATCTGCCCGAAACTGGGTAAACAGCGTGCTGAATGCAGTGAGAGAACATTCGCCAAACGTGACACTCGCAGAGATGACCAAGGAATACTGCAATGGTTTCATGGTGTTCTTGTTGAACGACTATATCACCTACAAGCACACCCATCCGTCCAAGTCCACGGTGATGAACTATCTCAAATGCCTCAAAGCAGCCTTCAACATGGCTATTGAGGAAGAGATAATGGACGACAATCCCGTATTGCGTCTTCGCATGGATGTTCTGAAAGGTGGCGGTACCAAGCGAGAGTATCTGACCGTTGACGAGGTGAAGAGACTGATTGACACCCCTTGCAAGCGTGAGGATATCAAGGCGGCGTTCCTGTTTTCATGCTTCTGCGGACTCCGTATCAGTGACGTGAAGAGTTTGAAGTGGAAGAACATCATCACCGAGGGTGACAAGACACGAGTTGAGATATTGCAGTACAAGACCAAGCAGCCTCTCTATCTTCCTCTCAACAAGCAAGCCCTTCGTTGGATGCCTGAGCGTGGATCTGCAAGTGACGAGGACAAGGTGTTTCCAACACTGCCAAGCAAGAACTACGACTGCATTCCGGAATGGAGCCGTGCGGCAGGTATCAGCAAGCATGTGACCTACCATGTCTCAAGACACACGTTCGCCACGATGGAGCTGACCATGGGCGCAGACCTATACACTACAAGCAAACTTCTCGGTCATACGGAGGTGCGCACGACACAAATTTACGCAAAAATCATCAACAAGAAAAAGGACGAGGCTGTTTCCCTATTGGACAGTGCGTTCGAAGAATAAAAATGGAACATAATAATACATCAAACAACCAAGGACGAGACGACTCCTCGTTCTCTCTTTTTACCCCAATGCAATGAATGCACCTTCGCTAACGGTGTAGGTGGCATTTGTGGTACCAACAAATTGTGGCTGTTCTTCAAGGAAGCCCATGAGTGCTATCAGACGGAAGTAATAGGATGCGGTAAACTGTATCACCGCTATAAAAAGGACTTTCTCAACAGCCATTCCTATACGGACTGCCAGTATGCGACAGGAAAGAACGAGCACAAGAAGAACTTCTACATCATGGAGGAATTTCTTGAAGAACGTGAGGACTTGGTAGTCATATTCTTTACCAAAGTGGATTTCGAGTATCATGACTATAAGGCTCTTCATCACAAGTTCAACACCACGGAGCCGCCTCCAAATGGTCAGTATCTCCATGGTAAACCACCGTCAATATTACAAACAGCACAAGAAACCAAACCGAAACAGGACTTTCAATGTTACTTTGATTCTACTCAGTTGAACCTCATTGCGCGCCATGCCAATGAGGTTCATTTGTTCTCAGCCGATGTGTCGGAAGAGGATATGCGAAAACTCTTCTCGTGCCAAGTCTGCAAGCAGCTAAAGGCGAGAAGCAACAGACGTGTGGCATTCTTCTTTGATATGCTCTGCAGCAAGAACTTGATTTGCAAGCAATGGCAATCGGTCATTGCCAAGCATAAACTCATCCTGTCTTCATCAACAGACAAGCCACTTACAACAACCAAGCTGTCCTCAGCAACCAGTGATGCCAAAAGTACCAACGCCAGTATCTATGAGGCTATCCGCAAGAAAGTGCAAGAAATAGCAGATTGCGGTAAAAATGATAGCAAGGACACCATCTGACAGATGAAAACCTTGACAGTTGGCTTGATAGTCGGTTGACAGTCAAGCGCCCTTCCATCCGATTGGGCTGAAAAGCCCTTACTTTTGCCCTCCGTAATCAGAAACCTGGTTATGGAGGGCGACCTCGTTATGTGTAACGATAAATAAAATTACGACAATGATTGGACAGACAACAAATCAGGCAAACAATCCGCCAAAGGAAGGCACTATCCTACCGCCAACGATAGACGTGGATAAACACGAGTTGACAGAACAAGAACTGGCAGACATGACACCAATGAGACTTGCCGAGCGCATTCAACAGATGGAAGAAGCATTCAAGCTGCTTGGACCAGTGGAGGATGTGCTGAACCGAATCAAGTGCTTGGAGAAATGGCTCTTTGCAGGAAAAGACGTGCTCACCCTTGACGAGGCAAGCGTATTTCTTGACGCTTCAAAGAGTCAGCTTTACAAACTGACACGTACCTTTGCCATTCCCCATTACAAGCCAAACGGCAAGACCATCTATTTCAGCAAGGAAGAACTGGTGGAATGGATCAAGAAGCACCCTGTGAAAACAAAAGAGGTGTATGAGCAGGATGCCATACGCTATGTGATGAACAAACCCTTGAAGAGCAGATGACGATGGAAGAAATGAACGACATGAGCCTCTTTGAAGGCGCAGCGGACAATGCTGATTTGTTGGAAAAGTTGCTGAAGGCATCGCTTATCCATGCGGACGAGACCTACCAGACACCGCCACAGATAATATGGGTGGACAACTCGACCATAGCCACGCTTGGCAACTTCAGTGCCTCCACAGGCAAGGCGAAGAGCCGAAAGACGTTCAACGTGTCCGCTTTGGTTGCTGCCTCGCTTGCTAACGGAAAGGTGCTGCAATATACGGCAAAACTACCCGATGACAAGCGTAAGATACTCTACGTTGATACGGAGCAGAGCCGTTTCCACTGTCACAGCGTGATGCAGCGCATCCTCCGGCTTGCAGGATTGCCCGACAACATGAACAGTGAGAACCTTGTGTTCTTCGGACTGCGAGAGTACAGTCCCAACCTCAGACTGCGGTTGATAGAATATGCCTTGCAGACACAAAAGGGGTTTGGCTTGGTCATCATTGACGGCATAAGGGACTTGATGCTCGACATCAACAATCCGAGCGAGTCCGTCCATATCATCAACAAACTGATGCAATGGTCAAGCCGCTATGACCTGCACATCCATTGCGTCCTGCACTTGAACAAGGGTGATGACAATGTAAGAGGTCACATAGGAACGGAACTCAGCAACAAGGCAGAGACGGTACTGGTGATTAGCAAGAGCAATTCGATGGCGAATGTGAGTGAAGTGAAACCGCTCAACATCCGAGACAAGGACTTTGTCCCTTTTGCGTTCCAAATAAATAAGGAGGGATTGCCAGAGATTGCCAAGGATTATGTGGTTGACTCTACCACAGCAAAACAGCCGAAGATGACGATAGCCGACATTACCGATGAGCAGCATGACAAGGCACTTGAAATGGCTTTCGGCAAGAAAGTGGTGTCAGGCTATGAGAATGTGATAAACGCATTGACGAAAGGTTATACAACTATTGGTTTTGCCAGAGGTAGAACAGTGATGTCAAAGCTGCTGACCTTCCTATTGAAGAGCAAATTGGTGGTGAAGTGTGGCAACAACGAGTATTGCAGGGTGAAGGATTATCCTTCGCTTCCGCTGCTTGAAGGGCAGGAGGTGAAGAAGTGAGGATGAAACGAAAATCACTTCAAAAACCACTTCATTCACCTCGGTGTATATATAATAGTAGAACGGACGGATTTTGTGAAGTGGCATCATATTTAACTACATGGACATACGACAAAATGACTTCACAAAACCGTTCATTCACTCTGGTGTATATATAATAAGCGCACGAATGAACAAAAAATGAATGAAAGATGAACATACAACAAGCAAAGGAAATCAAACTCACGGACTATCTGAGCGCATTGGGACATCAGCCCAAACGATGCAGCAAGTCCACATCTTATTATCTGTCGCCATTGCATGCGGAGACAAAGCCATCGTTCAAGGTGAACTTCAGCCGAAACCAATGGTATGACTTTGCTCTTGGCAAGGGGGGCAACATCATTGCTCTTGCCCAACTTCTCTACAATACGGATGATGTGGGTGTTGCATTGCAGCATATAGCAGCGGACATGAACAACCCAAAGTCCACAAAGGCAAAACCTCCCATACCGACACAAGTAGAGACAGACAAGATGGACAAAGTACATATCCAAGAATTGTCCTACCCTGTGCTTATGTCGTATCTGCGTTCACGCCATGTGGATGCGGACATAGGTAAACGCTATTGCAAGGAGATCTGGTACACGTTTAAGGGCAAGCGGTATTTTGGTATAGCCTTTCCAAATAACCGGGATGGGTATGAGCTGCGTAACCCATATTATAAAGGTTGTTTGGGCGAGAAAGACATATCCTTGATACATTCACAGCAAGTTGGAGTGCAGGACAGATGCTGCATCTTCGAGGGGTTTATGGACTTTCTTTCGTACAAGACTTTGGAAAAGCGAGGCGACAATGTGATTTGCATACAAGAGCCATGTGATTATATTGTACTGAACTCCATCAGTAGCCTTGGGAAATGCATGGAACGATTGGTGTGTTACACTGCAATCCATTGTTATCTTGATAATGACCAAGCAGGAACGGTGGCTGCCCATACAATCATGGACCGTTATCAAAACAGGGCAATCAACGAATCCATAAGATATGCAGAATACAAGGATGTCAATGATTATCTTATCGGCAGAAAATCCATTATTCCGCATAAAGAGGATGTATAAAACGATAATTTTCTACGGAGAAAGTCAATATTCTCCGTAGAAAACTATATTTTGCGTGATTTTTGCGTAGATTTCCGTACAAACATACTACACTTTTGAAAATATGTAGTAACTTTGTACAGAATTAAAGATGCAAATCATGGAAAAGCGTATGACAAATCCAAAATCTGAAGGCTACATCTCTGCAAAAGATATGGCAGGAAGAGCTGCATACTATAAAGTATTGCAAGCCGCCAAGAATGGCGAACTCACCAGAATAAAAAGAGGTGTGTATGCAACCGATGACCATTTGGCAAGTCAAATGCTTGATGTGGAAAAGGTTGTTCCTGGTGGCGTGTTGTGTCTGTATTCCGCTTGGTCACATTATCAGTTGACTACACAGGTACCACAAGAATATTGTCTTGCAATAAAAAGAGGCCGAAAAATCATCCTTCCAGATTATCCCCCAATTACACTATACCATTGGAGTGATACCGCCTTTAACCTTGGAATTACGAATACTGAGATTGAGGGTTTCAATGTGAGGATATATGACGTGGAGAAATGTGTCTGTGATGCAGTAAAGTATAGAAACAAAATCGGCATAGATGTCTGTACGGAGATTATAAAGGAATATCTGAAACGCAGAGATCGTAATGTCAGCAAACTGATGAAATATGCCTCACAACTGAGAGTTGCCAAAACATTGGGAACATATCTACAAATGGAACTATAAAATAATAAATATGACAACGAAGAATTATGCTCGCTCGGTAAGAGCGAAACTGCTTAATATATCGAAAGAAGAGAATGTCTTCTACCAATCGATATTGACACGATACTTTCAGGAGCGTCTGTTGTACCGTCTGTCGGTAAGTCCATACAAAGAACGCTTTATATTGAAAGGTGGTGCATTACTGTATGCCCATGAGCATTTGAAAGCAAGGCCAACATTGGACATAGATTTCCTTGGTCAACAGATTAGCCGTGAGTTGGACAATATCAAGGAGACATTCAGAAATTTATGCGACATAGAATGTCTGGAAGACGGAGTTGTCTTTGAAAAGGACAGCATTAGCGTAGAAGAAATCACTCTCAAAAAAGAATATAATGGTGTGCGAGTGCATGTCAAGGTAGGACTTGACACGGCAAGCCAAGTTATTTCCATGGATGTAGGCTTTGGCGACATCATAACTCCTGCACCCGTTGACCTTTCTTATCCGGTGTTGCTGGACACATTACCAGAAGTTGACATCTTGGCTTACTCTTTAGAGACCGTGGTGGCTGAAAAGTATCAGGCAATGATAGACCATGCGACAGAGAACAGCCGCATGAAAGACTTCTTTGATGTGTACAGAATACTAAAAGCAGGAAATATTGACTTGAACACATTGCAAGAAGCCATCACAGCCACGTTTGAGAATAGAGGCACCGCCATCTCTACGGAATATAGCCTTTTCGAGGATTCTTTTGCGACAGATGCCAAACGAAATATTATGTGGAATAGTTATTTGAAGAAAATCAAATTCAAGGAGCCACTAACCTTCCAAGAAGTTTGGACATATATCACACAGGAACTGAAACAATACATGGAAAAATAAAGGTATTACGATATACCTTATCAAGCTCTCCCATTCGGAGGGCTTTTTTTATGCCCTTTTCCCAAACATGCGAAAACTAACAGAAAAAACTGATTAAAGTATGATTGAGAGTATGATATATAGTTATAATTTGAATATATCTTAAACTTTGGCGGCCATACTTTACAAAATTCTTTTATGTCGGATTTTACTCTTTACTTTGCACTCGCAACTGGCACTTTTGCCACTGTATAGAGTATAAATCATCAATAAAACAAAGTATTATATGAGTCCATTTTTGATATTCGCCATCAGCCTTACCATTGCATACGCTATCTACTATGCGGTGATGATAACTAGAGACCTGTATGGCAAGAAGGAAGAAGCCAAGAGCAACGAGGAAGTGTTTGACATTAGCAACATAACGGAAGAGGAAGCCGCAGTAGCCGTCAACGAAAGCGATGGTGGCTTTAGCGTTGCCGACAAGCAATACGACACGAGCTTCCAAGACGGCACATCATACGATGAGGACTATGGCATGGGAACAGAGAGTAACGGAACGAATGGTTGTTCTCCTGGTGCGGATTCTTCTGGCAGAGAAGATGATGTTGATGAAGACGAAGGAAATGATGTCAACCAACAGAAGCCGAAGAACGCAGCCGAGTCGTTGCAGGAAAAGATGGATGGGCAGATGGAGTCCACTTCTCCCATATGGATAGACGGACTATGGCAGGACGACTTCACGGAGAGCCTATTGAAACAAGGCGAGACAAAACCAGGACAACCAAACATCAAAACGATACCAGTCAAGGATGAAATTTAGCCATATCATAAAGAATGTAGTAAGTTCCTTTGTCTTTGCGCTGCTCCCCCTGTCCGCATCAGCCAAATGCGGTAATGTGGACTATAGCTGGGGAGCAGACGCACTGGCAGGGATGCACGACTATGTGGTGACGATGATGCTGTATGTGCTGTATCTGACATACGCTGTCGCTGCCGTGATGGTGATTATATCCGCTTTGCAGATATATATCAAGATGAACACCGGGGAAGATGGAGTCACCAAGTCCATACTGACGCTGATAGGAGCCTGTCTGTTTATGATAGGTGCATCCATCCTGTTCCCGGCATTCTTTGGCTACCAGATTTAAGACTCAACTGCAGAAGAGTATATCATGTGAAAGCGACAACACTTTTCTATATAATTATAATAAGGTGTTGCCAAACGAATCATTAACAAGTAAAACAAGAAAGAATGTTTAAGAAAACGACCAACTATTTGAAGAAGACCGCCAAGAGCGTTCTCTCTTCAGGACGCTTGAAGACTTTGGCATTGATGCTCCTTGTGGGCGGTGGCGTTGTCATGGCGCAAAACTCGGCAGGTGACTACACAGCAGGAACCACCGCACTTACAACAGTGACAGAGGAAATTGCCAAGTACGTACCTATTGTGGTCAAACTCTGCTATGCCATTGCAGGTGTAGTAGCCGTAGTGGGTGCCATCAGCGTTTACATCGCCATGAACAATGAGGAGCAGGATGTCAAGAAAAAGATCATGATGATTGTAGGAGCATGTATCTTCCTCGTGGCAGCAGCACAGGCATTGCCTTTGTTCTTCGGTGTGACCAACTAACGAGTGAGAGTTATTCCGTGCATATTCAGTAAGTGAGAAACGACGTGAAGAATGGCAAGAGAAGAGCAGGAAATCCGCTACCCCGACTACCCACTGTTCAAGGGACTCCAGAAGCCCCTTGAATTCATGGGAATACAGGGGCGGTACATCTATTGGGCAGCAGCCACGGCAGGAGGAGCCATCATCGGCTTCATTGCCGCCTACTGTCTGATAGGTATCATTGCAGGACTGATCGTGTTGGTCGTGGCAATCACTACGGGTGCAGGTCTCATCATGTTCAAGCAACGGAAGGGACTGCATACCAAGAAGAACGACCAAGGAGTGTTTATCTATGCCTACAGCAAGCGCATATAAAAATGTGAAACAAAAAAAGTATCGACATGACCAAGATGTGGATGACAAGTAGAAAGTGAACGACTGGTAGGCTCATTCTCCCCCAAGGGTGTGGGCCTACCTTTATTTGTTTCAGCAGAAAACATTGCATCTTCGCTACTAAAGTACAGTTGTGAGTATGAAAGGAAAGAATATTATAATAACGGCATTGGCAGTGACAGTGCTGACCGCCTGTAAGGACAAGACCTACAAGCCACCCACATTGGATGCCATGAGGAGTGCTGACAAGGCAAGAGCTGCTTGGGCGAGAGATGCAGAAGAACATTCTGCAACCGTGGAAACACCAACAAGCAGGATGGATTCCACTGCAAAAGATAGTGTGTCAACCCTTTATGGCGAAGAAAGTTCCAAGACCTCTTATCAAGAGAATGACAACAAATCATCCAGTATGGGAGAAAATCATCAATCATCCGAAGAAACAGAAGAATAAACGAGTATGGTACTATATGTAATCTTATTTTTCGTGGCAACCTGCATTGGCATGGCCATATCGGTCTATGCCTTTGGTACTGGTGGCAAGCGGAAGAAAATCTTTCAGGACATCTACTTCTCCGTGGAAGACACGGACGGTATTGGTGTGCTCTATACCAAGACTGGAGAATATTCTGCCATTCTGAAAATGGAGAATCCTGTGCAGAAGTATTCTGCCAATATAGACAGCTATTATGAGTTCACCAATCTGTTTGCTGCCATCGCACAGACTCTGGGTGAAGGCTATGCCCTGCACAAGCAGGACATCTTTACCAGAAAGCAGTTCAAGGATGAGAGTGACAAGGACCATGAGTTCCTGTCAGAATCCTACTTCCGCTATTTCAACGGAAGAGAATATACGGACAGCATGACCTATCTGACCATTACGCAGGAGAACAAGAAGAGCCGTCTGATGTCTTTCGACAACAAGAAATGGCGAGATTTTCTGGTGAAAATCAGAAAGGTGCAAGACCAACTGAAGGATGCCGGTATCAAGTCGGAGTTCTTGAACAAGCAAGAAGCAAGTGTGTATGTTGACCGCTTCTTTGCCATGAACTTCCGTGACAAGGCGGTGAGCATGACAGGATTCAAGGTGGATGACGAGATGATAGGTATGGGTGACAGACGCTGTAAGGTATATAGTCTTGTGGATGTGGATTGCGCCAACTTGCCGACACAAATCCGTCCGTTTACCAACATCGAGGTGAACAACACCAGCATGCCAGTGGATATGGTAGCATTGGTGGACAGCATACCAGGTGTGGAGAGTGTGGTGTATAACCAAATCATCTTTGTGCCGAACCAGAAGCGTGAGCTTGCACTGCTCGACAAAAAGAAGAACCGCCATGCCAGCATGCCGAACCCAAGCAATCTGATTGCCGTGGAAGACATCAAGCGAGTGCAGGAGGTGATAGCGAGGGAAAACAAGCAGCTGGTATATACCCACTATAATATGATAGTGACGGTGAAGCCAGAGACGGACATACAGAAATGTACCAACCATCTGGAGAATGCCTTTGGCAGAATGGGCATCCATATCTCGAAGCGAGCCTACAACCAGTTGGAACTGTTTGTCAACTCTTTCCCCGGCAACTGCTATGGGATGAATGCCGACTACGACCGATTCTTGACCTTGGGCGATGCCGCCACCTGCCTGATGTACAAGGAAAAGATTGTGCATAGCGAGGACACGCCATTCAAGGTCTATTATACCGACCGTAAAGGAGTGCCAGTGGCTATCGACATATCAGGGAAAGAGGGACGAAATAAGCTGACTGACAACAGTAACTTCTTTGTCCTCGGTCCTTCGGGAAGCGGCAAGAGTTTTTATGTTAACTCCATGGTGCGCCAAGCCCATGAGCAGGACACCGACATCGTGCTGGTAGATACAGGTAACTCGTATGAGGGACTGTGTGAATACTTCGGCGGAAAATACATTTCCTATACCGAGGAGCATCCTATCACGATGAACCCTTTCAAAATCAAGCGAGAGGAATGGAACATCGAGAAGTTGGGATTCCTGAAAAACCTCGTGATGCTGATATGGAAAGGAAGTCAAGGCACGGTGAGCAAGACCGAGGACAGGTTGATAGAGCAAGTCATCAACGAGTATTACGATGCCTATTTCACCACCAAGCGAGTGAGCAACCTCTGTTTTAATACTTTCTATGAGTTCAGTACTGAACGACTGCCGAAGATATGCGAGGAGAACGGTCTGCATGGCATAGACCTGTCATCCTACAACTATCTGTTGAAAGACTTCTATAAAGGAGGCAGCCATGATGTGACGCTGAATGAGAATATGGACAGCAGTCTGTTTGATGAGACTTTCATCGTCTTCGAAATCGACAGTATCAAGGATGATCCACTGCTCTTTCCACTGGTGACACTCATCATCATGGACGTGTTCCTGCAGAAGATGCGCATCAAGAAGAACAGAAAGATGCTCATCATCGAGGAGGCATGGAAAGCCATCGCCTCGCCCATGATGGCGGAATACATAAAATATCTGTATAAGACCGCCAGAAAATTCTGGGCAAGCGTGGGTGTGGTGACACAGGAGATACAGGACATCATCGGCAGTGAGATAGTGAAGGAAGCCATCATCAACAACTCGGATGTGGTGATGCTGCTCGACCAGAGTAAATTCAAGGAACGATTCGACACCATCAAGGCGATACTTGGTTTGACCGATGTGGACTGCAAGAAGATATTCACCATCAACCGCTTGGAGAACAAGGAAGGACGCAGTTTCTTCCGTGAAGTCTTTATCAGGCGAGGACAGACCAGCAATGTGTATGGTGTGGAAGAACCGCATGAGTGCTATATGACCTACACCACGGAACGAGCTGAGAAGGAAGCATTGAAGCTATACAAGCGAGAGTTGAAATGCAATCATCAGCAAGCCATCGAAGCCTATTGCAGGGATTGGGATGCAAGTGGTATCAGCAAGAGCCTCGCTTTTGCTCAAAAGGTAAATCAAGCAGGAAAAGTACTGAATTTAGGGAACAAAAATAAAAAGTAATCAAAGATGAAACGACTTCTATCCATCATAATGCTGATAGTCTGTGTGTTAGCAAAGGCTGACGCACAGTACTACAGCGTGAACTATGACAAGCAGACGGTGGCTGCTATGGCAGCTGCATACGGAACGGAAGCCGTGGCAGAGGCATACTATAACGAGCAGGTGCAGAACATCTTGAAGCACTATAATGCAGCAGAAGTGGCAAGTGCCGGCATCTTCGCCTCAAAATTCTTGGAACGCAAGGCAATGACGGAGTTGGGCATCTGGAACAGTAGCATAGAGAACTACTATTACCGCCGTATCTACAACATGGTGTCGGGCAAAATCATGCCGAAGATATGGACGGTGGCAGGAATGATGCTGAAAAGTCCGCAGACTGCCCTCTATTGGGGAAGTTATCTCGTGAAGATATGTGATGACACCAAGAACCTGTGTATGCAGTTTGAGAGTGTGGTGACAAACAGCACCCTTACATTCTCGGACATTGCCTTTCTGCAAATCAACCAGGAGATAGCAGCCATCTTGAAACTATCGGAGATAGGCAACACGGATTGGAAGAAGATGTTGGACAATTTGTCGAAGGTGCCAGGCAATTTTACAGTGGACAATCTGAAATCCGACATCGACAATCTGTATAAGGCAGGAGCCAACCTTGCAGGAGCAGGAATGAACAATATCGGCAATGCCCTTTTGCAGAGCAGCCAGTTCAACGACCTCTTCCAAGGCAAGCTCAATGCAGCCATCGACATTGTGGATAACTATTCCTCGCTGTTCAAAAGTCTCGACAAGAGCGTAGGCAACACCCTCTTGGGCATGATTGGAGGCAAGGACAACGTGGCAGGACTTTTCTCTCTTGCCAACTATAACCTCACCTCATGGATGACGGACTATCTGGATGAGACGGCAGGAAACTACTACACGCAAAGATGGTATATCGCCCGACGAGACCAAGGACGAGAAAAACTGTGCGACTATGTACCGCCCACCGATGACAACAGCATCTTGAAAGGCGACCACTGGTACAGAATCAACACCAAGGATGCCAACTTCTATCCCAACAATAGCCAAAAGGAATCCATCCTGCAAAACTCGGAGAATCATGCCGGATGGTCAAGAACAATGGTGCAACAGCTCAACAACCAGAATGATGGCTTTACCTACAGTATCAGCTATTGGTTGAACAGCTACATCATCAGTAGCAAGAAAAAAGGACAGAAACAGAAGGCATACGCCTACGAGATACAGGTGTACAAGAGTTGGAACAAGACAGAAGAAGTATATGAGGCAGTCTTTGACTCCTATTCGATGGACTTGAACACCTTCAAGGCACAACTGCAAGCCCGGTTGAGCGAATGGAATGACAACGAGGAAGGCTATACCTATTATATAGGCAGTGATACACGCAACTACTATCAGGCAACCGATGCCGCCAAACTGAAGGGATGCGAGAGCGTGACCATTAGTGTGACATGCAGCGACGGTGTGCAGTTGGGGCAAGGCACCACACAATACAAATGCAAGAGTTGTGGCGGTTCGCTGAATGACCACAGCAAGAAATGCGCCATGACAACATCTGTGACAGAGAACAACCTTGACCTCTCGGATTTGTATAAACAAGAGCAGGAAGCCAATGCCAAGATAGCCTTTCTGCAATCTCAAATCAGTCAGTTGGAAGCCGAGAACAAGTCGCTTGTCAAGCAAATCGCCAATGCAAGTGTGGAAGATGCAGCCAAGTATCGGGAGCAATACAACAAGAACAAGGCTTCCATCGAACAACTGAACAAAGAACTTGCCACATGGCAACAGAAACAAAGGGAAATAGAGGAAGCCAAGGCAGAGGCAGGAAAGGACAATGACGTGGCGACGGATGACTACTATCGCATACCAGCCATTATGAACGACTGCAAGAGTGCCTACAACCTGACTTGGCAAGGGGAAGGAACATGGAGCGGCTATACTTACATTCGAAAAGCCACCATGCCCAACATCAACGGCATTATCACCTTCAAGGCAACATTGAAGATTGCCCGAAAGCCGAAATATTTCTTGGGCATCAAGATACACAGAGCCATCCTGCAGATCAGTTGGGAGCTGACATCGGAATACACCAACACCTCGGTAGTGGATGTGATAACGCTTGACCCAAGCAAGACCGAGCAGGAAAAGGCGGACGAAGTAAACAAGCGCATCTCGGAAATCGCACAGGAATATCCATCGTGCAAGATAACCACCGAATATGCTAAGAGCGCACCTGCCGATGACAATAACACCGATGATACCTTTCATCTGCTATGGTCGAGCGATAGGTTAGAGATAGCCAAAGAGGTGGACAGCAGAATCACCAAGATATACGCAGACTTGGTATCGTTGGAGAAGATGATGCACTACAAGCGCAACATCATCGACGTGCTGATGGGCATCGCTCCACATATCAATGCTGACGAAGGACGACGGTTGACACTGGTGGAGAAATGCAAGAAACGTTGGTTAAGGAAAGCTGCCGACACCAAACATTCAGATGATTATCACAGCAAATTTAATGATGAAGACAATGAAAATGAGAAATAGAAAAGAATACAAGGCTGATGCAGCGGAGAGGGTTGCAGGGTCAGTGAGCAAGAAGCGACGAATGGATATTGTGAGAACATTGCTGGTAGCAATCTTGCTCCTCGCCCTTCCCTCTAAAACATTCGCCCAATGGGGATTTGATGTTGCCAGCGTAGAAGCCTACATCAATGACCACAAGAAACAGCGGAGTCTGTTGCTTGCACGAAGCACGTTGGAATACAGCAATAAACTATTGCACAGTTACAGTAAGGACGAGACCAAGGCATACAAGGAACTGAACGTTGACCTTGACAAGTACACCAGGGCATTTGATGTGATAGATGTGCTATATCAGAGTTTACGGACCAGTCTGAATGTTTATTCCACCTACGAGGGTGTGAGCGACAGAATATCGGACTATAAGAAGCTGTTGGATGACTACAACAAAAAAGTCATCAAACGAAAGCGCATCTCGCTTGCCGATACCATACTGATAGGCATCAACCGACGAGCCATAGAGAATATCGCAAATGAAGGCGAATACCTCTACAAAAGCGTGAGCGACTTGATGCTGTATGCCACAGGAGCGGCAGCGTGTTCCACGGCAGACCTTCTTGTGGTATTGGAAAGCATCAACACCTCGCTTGACAATATAGAGAAGCATCTGAACAAAAGCTACTTTGAGTCGTGGCGATATATCCAAGTGCGCATCGGCTATTGGAAAGAAAAGGTTTACCGAACCAAAAGCAAGCAGCAAATACTGGAAGATGCCTTCGGTCGGTGGAGAGTGGCAGGTAAACTCGGATATTGAGAAAACGAAGATTTTATAATCCCATATATAATAATGTATAGGCATGGATAGAAAGAAAACAAGAATAGGAACCATCATGTTGATGTTGGGAGTCGCTATCAGCGGCAATGCCCAAAGTGGTGTAACATACAATTATGACAGTTCGAAAAAGAACCAGATAACGGTGATGGAAATCGGTAGTGGTAGTCTGTCACCAGAATTGTACTATCAGTTACTGCACAGCAGTTACAAGAAGTCGGCTGCAAGTAAGAATAAACTTGGTTTTCGTACCACGGCAGGAATCGGAGCCTACAATCAAGTGGAATATGCCGAAGCCATCGACTCTGCCCTGACCAAGAGAGCAGAGATTGAGGCGTTGAATATGGCAGACCGACAGGTGGATCTGGCATGGAAGGTGGAAGGAAGCAAGATAAACAGCAAGATGGATGCCTTCAAGAAGAACATCGACCGCATCCTGCCTGTAGGCGGATCCATCGGTGACAAGCAACGCTGGACGGAATACTATCATGTCTATGAGACAGCCATCAAAGCCACCAAGGATGCCTATATGCCCAATGCCAAGCGTAAGAAGATGTACCTACAGATTTATGCAGATGTGGCAAAACAGAACGAGACACTTGTGAAGCAACTGGTGCAGATGTCGAATGCCAGCAAGACCAAGGAATTGTTGACAGCAAACGGCAACTACCAGACCGCCAACAAACGAAGTATCATCAGCAGTGCATCCAGCAAATGGCGAGAGGCAGGAATGGCAGTGAGAAACAACACATCTTCTGGCAGTAATAACGGCTCGAATGAGGATGACAATGATTTGAAAATAAACAGATAAGGAGTTATGGCAGACAACAGCAGCATATTATCCGACTTCGGCATCAATATCTTGGAAGAAGAGATTGATGATGTGATTTTCCAGACCAACGAGTTCCTGTGCGACGCTACTTTTACAGGCTCAAACGGACCTTTTTGGTGGGTCGTTCAAATGTGTATGGCACTCGCAGCCCTCTTCTCTATCGTGGTGGCAGCGAACATGGCCTACAAGATGATGGTGAAGCATGAGCCACTGGATGTGATGAAACTATTCAAGCCATTGGTGATAAGCATCATCCTCTGTTGGTGGTACCCACCTGCCGATACAGGCATGACGAACAGTGGCAGCAATTGGTGCGTATTGGACTTTCTGAGTTACATTCCAAACTCCATCGGAAGTTATACCCATGACCTTTATGAGGCGGAAGCCACACAGATAGAGGACAAGTTTACGGAAGTTCAGCAGCTTATCTATACCAGAGACACGATGTACACCAACGTACAAGCTCAGGCAGACATTGCCCATAAGGGAACAACAGACCCGAATCTGGTGGAATCGACCATGGAGCAGACAGGTGTGGATGAAGTGACCAACATGGAAAAGGACGCAGCCAAGCTGTGGTTTACCTCACTGACTGCAGGAGCAGTGGTAAACATCGACAAGATAGTAATGCTGATAGCATTGATCGTCTTCCGTATCGGTTGGTGGAGCACCATCTATTGTCAACAGATACTGTTGGGAATGCTGACGATATTTGGACCGATACAATGGGCGTTCTCGCTACTGCCGAAATGGGAAAGCAGTTGGGCGAAGTGGCTGACAAGGTATCTGACCGTGCATTTCTATGGAGCCATGCTCTACTTCGTGGGATTATTTCGATGTATAACTCGTTGATTATCAGTATTGTTATTTTGCAAAACACCTCCACGTAACAAACGTGCAACAAAAATTTCCAAATAAAAAAGAGATAATTGCGTATTTGCAACTATAAAATTACAGCCCAAGCACCATTTCTGCATTTTATGGCTGTTTTGAGGGTTTGACAACCAAGTTCCAAAAACAGCGTTTCCCTTGTATTCTTACTATCATTTCTAAGTTTGATTTTGTCTTCACTTTATTTCATCCAAGTATGATTTAGAGTATGAAACAACTTCATTATTATAATATAACTTAAGATTTCGTCATTGGCCAAGCATTTCTAACAGAATGAGAAATTTCTTACATACCTTTGCACCACTTTCAACTTGCAATCACAAACAATGGTCATGATGAAATAGTCAAATTAAAACATCAACAGATTATGGAATCACGAACCAATCAAAGCGTTACTCCAGATGTTCAAGCACTCATGCTGGAGAACCTAAAACTCGCCAAGCGAGTGGAAGTGCTTGAAAATACCCTGTCAGCAGGTAAGGAAGTGCTGACTTTGGAAGAAGCTGCCCGATTTATGGGAGTGACAAAAAGTTCGCTCTACAAGATGACCCATGAGCAGACTATTCCTTATTACAAGCCGAATGGCAAGATGGTGTATTTCGAGAAAGCGGAACTCTTGACATGGATTCGCAGAAATGCGATTGCGTCAAAGGCACAGGTTTCAGAAGAAGCCAACCGTATCTTGAAAAATTTAAGTGTCAAGTAGCCATGAGGACAACAGAATTTGAAGCCAAGAAGGAACAGGCAGTCAAACTGTCTGTCCTCTGGGCTAAGACAGGACTTCGTGAACTATCCATGAGGGATGCCGTCAATGATTACATTGAAGTAACTGGTGCAAACCATGCCATAGACAATGACGAACAAGCCATTTTGTATGGAAGACGTGCCGTTGCATTACGAGTAAGCATAGAGGCAATAAACAGTCTTAACAAAGATGAACTTCAACGCTTGGATAGAAAACTCATGGAGATTGTCAGTGAGGATATGCCACGGCAACAACATGGTCTTCACCGATGATTTGTTGTCCTTTCAATCATTCACCATTTATAAACCATTCGGACATGGAAAGAAAAGAGATAGACAAAACTCGCCCTGTCACTTACTATTTGTCATTGACGGACGAACAACTGAATTTTTTCAGTAGCAACGAGGGAGGCATCAACAGAATACAATGTTTCCGCAGACTACTTCACCACACGGCAACTGCCGATACCACCTATACCAAGCGTGGCATATCCAAACCACTAATGCAAGGACAAACTTGTGTATCTGCCCTTGAACTTTCAAAGGAATGGAACTGCAACCGAAAGACAGTTATCCGCTTCTTGAAACAGTTGGAACAGTTGGGTATCGTAACAATAAAAACTGATTGCCTTACCACTATTATGGATATGAGGTGCATAGCAGCGTGGAAGCATGAGGGTGAAACGGTTTATACAGCCAATGCCCTTTATAAGCGAGACAACGGCAAAGCGAAGTCGGAACATAACCCGAACAAGTCTGTTTCAGATCCAACTTCTTCAACTTTGCCTTCTTCCGATTCATCAGAAATCACTCCTTCGGAAATGGAGCAAATCCATTCCTTGGAAGAAATCCCTGATGATGTGAGAGAGCAGTTGTTGGCGGAAGATGTAGAGCGTTTCCACGAACTGCGTGAAATGTAACCTTTCGTTCTTTTTTATCTTGGCATTTGCCTTCATGCTGTCTGTTTGCCAGTAAGAACGCAATGCCAAGACTTCATCAAAACCGTTTTAGAGCAGTGTTGGTACACAACAGAAGAGGCTTGCCTATATGTACGCATAATGTAGATGGGGAACATAATCCTCGGTATGGTTATCACCAACCGAATTATGCTCCGTCGGGCAAGCCCTCAGGAGGACACCAGAGCAAGCTCATTTTATAAATTTCATTACCCCATCTAAGAAATAACATTATGCCAGAATACCAAGTGTTTCACCAACAAGCCGTCAAGTCGTTTTCGGCAGGTGAAGACAACGAACATCAGAGGCGTTGGACGGAATCCCAATGGGAAGCCAAAGCCTCCAACAAGAAGTTTAACTACGACAAGAGCCGTGCGCATCTCAACTTTGAGATAGTCAAGGGCGGTAAGATTGTGCCTCTCGGCTCTTCTAAGCCCATTTTAGAACGGTTTCAAGACCGTTTGGAAGCTACTGGTGCAGAAGACCCTAACAAAGGGCTTGAAACGCCCAAATATCGCATTGCCTGCAACATGATATTTTCGGGCGATGCCGACAGAATGCGAGAAATGGCTTTCGAAGACCAAAATGTGGAGCGAGCGAAAGGCGCAGACAACAGCCATGTCAAGCGCAAATCGGAGATAGAATTGTGGGCAAAGGACATCTACAAGGCTGTAGCTGATGCTTGGGGCGAAGACAACATCATTGACTTTTCCGTCCATCTTGACGAGTCTTCACCGCATATCCATTGTCTTGTAACGCCAATTATGTACGATGAGAAGAAACAGAAGATGCGTATCAAATACCGAGATACTTTTGGTGGTGATGCAAACAAACTGGATGCTATCCACGACTACTTGGCAGAGGTCAACAAAAAGTGGGGCTTGGTACGTGGTGAATCAGTTTCGGCTACCAATGCCCAGCATATCCCTCGTGACGAATGGTATAGACAACTCCAAGCCGAAAGCCGTGAGTTGGAAATTGCAAACGGCAAACTGGAACTTGACATTCGCAGAAAGGAAAATGCCGTTAAGGGTCTGAAAACGATGATAGAAAACCTCACTCACCAGAAGTCTGAGGTGGAGAACAAAATCCATGAGGTTGAGAAACAGTTGGAACAACAGAATGGCGAACATTCCGATTTGTCAAAGGAACTGGAACAGCTCAAAAGTCAGTTGTCCACCTTGGAGTTCAAGCTGACGGACAAACGAGAAAAACTGAGTGCAGCCGATGAAGCCCTTGCCGAGTTCAGAGCCATGACAAGGGCGCAGAAGTCAGAGGCTGAAACTTTGCGTGTCGTGCAGGAGCAAACTTCACGGACATTGCAAACATACGCCCAAGCCTCTATCCTTGCAGGCAGTTTCCAAGAACTGCTGACGATGAGCAGTAGGATTTGCGCCAATGTACCCGAAGCCAAGAAAATGGCAGAGAACACCATCATTGAGGATATGTGCGATATGCGTTTCAAAGATGTGCTTGGCACAGCCGTTAAGATGTTCATTGAGGGCATCAATGGGGCAACAAGCATCACGCAGTCTGGAGGTGGAGGTGGTTCTAACTCGGAATTGCCTTGGAGGGATAAAGACGAGGATATTTTCAGCTTTGCCAGACGTTGCATGAGATTCGCCCACAGCAAACACTATCCCAAGAAGAGTTCAGGCATTAAGCGGTAATGTCAGCGAGTATTCGCTTCCAGACATCAATATCAGGGAAAGGCGTGTATATTTCAAAGAAACCATCGAAATATGCCACTGTCTTTCCTTGATTTATTTTCGCCTCTGCATAGGCTCTGCTTTTGTACTTGTCGGCAAGGCGTAACAATTCCTGTTTCTGCTTCTTTTGCTGATTTTCAAAGAAACTTATTGCAAGAACAAGCAACTCCTTTACACCATTTGTAAGCCCTGCCTTGTCATAGATATAAAGCAGACGGTTGTAAGGCTCTGGCTTCCAATAGCCATTGGCAATCAGCTCTTCATAGATATTGGTTGCAGTGATGTAATCCTTGCTTTTTTCGGCAACCTTTGCCTTGCGTAGTTCATTCTCTATATGGCTGATTATATCTTCTATCTGACGGCACGCTGGAGCGTCTTCTGAAAACAAAGTATCGTTTCCACTTGTGTAGAAATCAAATTCGGGCAGTTGAGCAATCAAACTTTTGTATCGGTTTGCCAATGTGTCTTTGGTGGTAATGTTTCTGTGGAGATTGGCTTGTTTGGGTAGTTTGTCTTCTCGTTGCCTTATTACTTCCCTAAATTCGACAACAAGCGCATCTTGGCTGAATTTTGCAGGGACAAGCAACAGAACACGCTTGGCATCGCTCCATTGTTCTTTGCTTGTATAATGGCGAAGTAGCCAATTATAGGGTTCAAGGTTCAATGAATATCCTTTTTGAACCGCACTCTCGTATTGGCATTTAGTCTGTTCTGTGTCATTTGCTTTCAGATATGACCTTGCCTTTATAACATCTGTAACACCAGGCATTACCAAAGGCTGCTTGGTGGACTGTTGAGGTACATTTATAGAAGAAGGCAAGGAAACGTTCTCTTGCGTGTTAGTCTCCTTGCCTTTGTCGTTGCTGAATATGTCTTTTATCTTCTTGAATAGTCCCATGCGTATTTTCTTTTGAGTGCAAAGGTAATGCAAAACGCTGATAATCAAGACTGATTGTTTCATAAAGTGAATTGCCGTTTGTAAAGTTTAAGAACAAGACAGATATATCAAAAGATATATAAGTACTTGCCGATAAATGATAATTTAGAGGCGATGGCAAAGCAACTCTATGACTATTGGTTTGTGCAGTTTGACTTCCCGAACGAGGAGGGCAAGCCGTATAAATCGAGTGGTGGTGCTATGGTGTGGAATGAAAAGTTAAAGCGTGAAATACCGCAAGAGTGGAGTGATTGTAAACTTAAAGATTTTATCAACCTTTTTGATTCAAAACGTGTTCCATTATCAAGTAAAGATAGAGGAGAAAGACAAGGTGTCTATCCTTACTATGGTGCGACTGGAATTATGGACTATGTGAATGACTATATTTTTGATGGTGATTATATACTATTAGCGGAAGATGGTTCTACCTCTGATGCAAAAGGTTTTCCAATTGTACAATATATTTGGGGCAAGAACTGGGTGAATAATCATGCCCATATCATACTTCCAAAGAATGAACGATATACGATGTTTACTTATCAAATGCTAAGAAGCATACCTGCAAAGCAAATCGAAACAGGTTCTATTCAGAAGAAAATTAGTCAAGAAAACCTTTGTGGGTATAAAATGGTTTTACCTAATTCGGATTTGTTAGAGAAATATGAAAACGTCGTATCTCCACTATGGGAAAAACGTAAGCGTTGCATTGAAGAAATCAATACTCTCACTAAGCAACGCGACGAACTCTTGCCCCTCTTAATGAACGGTCAAGCGACGGTAAATTATCATTTATCTGACGATTGATGGCTATCTTGTTATCAATGTCCGTTAAAATGCGCCCAATCCTTTTCTGAATATCAAGAGACGGAATCCACACTGTACATTCTTTAATCTTGTCAGGAGAGGTGTGGCGTATTTTTGTTTGCTGAGCAGCGGCACTAAGCTGCTGTTTAACGCAAGCTGACGAGATTAGGTAGAAAGCAAAGTCTTTATCCAATAAGCTCTCGTTGCAGTCAATTTTTGCAATATCTTGACTTTGGATATATTTTCCACTTTCGGGTATTCTTGCAGTAGAACCAAGCAATCCGATTGCCTGTTCTGTCAAAGGCGTAATAATGTCTCCCTTTTCAAGTAGAAACTCCTCTTTGAAACCACCTGTATAGTAGATGTTATCTTTTGATTGATTCTCTTTGAAGCAATTATTTCGATAGTCAAAATTTCCACAAGTAAGACGTACATAGTTTCCTTGGGTGGCATAAAATTCGCCACCCAAGCTTGCACCTCTTGTAACTTGTACTAAATCTCCAATTTTATATTTCTTCAATTCCATTTATATCCGTACTAAAAATTAGTCAAAAATTACATTCTTCCAACATTGGTAGCAATTCTTCATACCTCTTATTCTCAAAGTCATTGAAACGTTGAGTACATATATACCGTGCATCAAAGACTTCATATTCATTACCAAATTCAGAGTGACAATCACTATACCATAGAATTATCTTATCCTTTCTTGGAAGTTCGTTGATTTCTAACTCTATTGAGTTACCAATGTAATCTTCCAAACATCCATTTGGAAAGAATATTTCGTCATAATCTCTGGATTGATGCAGAACTGATAATTGGTCGAAGAATGTGAATCCTTTTGGCAAATCATCGCAAAGATTTATCTGTTTCGACTCTGTGTTTATGCGCTTAATCACATTCTTACAGACAGTATCTATGATTTCATCAATAAGAGGATAGCAATCATTTTCAATTTGAGAGATAAACTTAACTGCCTTTTCCAACTGCTCTTTTAGATATTCTATTTCAGTCATTGATTTATCCTTTATCCAGCAATCCCCTCACTTCTTTATCGAAATCTGAGTCAATGCGTTGTGTTTTATTAAAAATGTCATATTCTTCTTCCGCTTTCTTCTTGGCTTGCGCTGCCGATATTTTTCCTTTGTCAGGCAATATCTGGTATTTGCGGAATGTCAAGAACTCATTGACACTTGCCGAGAACTGCGACATGTTGAACGTGTTTTCACGCTCTATGAGGTCTTCGATATAGTCAAAGAAGCCTGTTACAGCACGCTCCAGTTGTCGGATTTCTTTCTCTTGTAGATAGTTCTTGGCTATGCTAACATCTGATTTCAGAACACGTCCATCTGGGGCATTTTTCCAAGTGGTCAATCCCATGTGGTCTTTCGTATGGTCTGCTTTTGAATAGATAATCTCCGCAGCAGTCTGTCCTGTAATGGCATAGTGGAAGCGGTTTTGTATCATAGCATAGAAATCTCTTGTAGTCGGAGAGTTCTTGTCATAGTCGGTGCTGCACTCTGCATATATGTCCGTAATCTGTTGCCAAATGCGACGTTCACTTGTACGGATAGAGCGGATGCGTTCAAGCAATTCACGGAAGTAATCCTTGCCAAACACAGCATTACCTTGCTTCAACCGTTCATCGTCCATTGCAAAGCCCTTTTTGATATACTCATTGAGTATCTTTGTAGCCCATTGACGAAAACGAGTGGCTTTTAGTGAAGATACACGATATCCTACGGCAATAATGGCATCAAGAGAATAATATGTCGTTGTGTAGTTCTTGCCATCAGCGGCAGTTGTTTCCATTTTGGAAATAACTGAATCCGCAACAAGTTCACCCTCTTCAAAGATATTCTTCAAGTGCTTGCTAATAGCAGGAACACCAACGCCAAAGAGTTGAGCCATAGCCTTTTGTGTACACCAAAGCGTTTCACCCTTGATGACCACTTGCACCTTGCCGTCAGCATCTGGCATATTGTAAAGCAGGAATTGTATCTCGTTACTCATTGCTGTTCTCCTTTCCTACATTTTCATTGAAACCGATACATTCTAATTGCTTCAGAATCTCTTCTTCTAAACGGAGACTCTCTCTGAATTGCTGTCTTAGCGTGGTCTTGAAGTTATCCATACGACGGTTGAACTCATCCTCCGTAATATCCACATAGTCAATCTTGATGTCGAAATACTGACCAGCGGAGAAACTGTAGCCCTTCTCCTTTATCTCATCAAAAGTTGGAGTGACAGAGAAGTCTTCAACCACATCCTTGTTGCGGAAGGTATTGACAATCTGTTGTATCTCCTCTGTGCGCAACTTTGTCTTTTGGTTGCCATTCTCTTTGATGGTCTCGCCAAGTTTGCTTGCGTCAATGAGAACAGGCTTATCCACTCCCGATTTGTCAATGAACACCACACTTACATTGGTGCCAGTGTTTGCAAAGATATTGCTTGGCATACTTACCACACCACGCAGAATGGATTTCTCACCATCTACCAAATGCTTACGTATCTTGAAAGCGATGCCACTTTTAGCCGTGATAAAACCTGTAGGCACGACAATAGCCGCCTTACCATCTTCTTTCAGACTGTAAAGTAAGTGTTGGAAGAAGCACAGATAGATTTCCATGCCTTTCTTGTTTTTGGAAGGGATGTTTGGAATGCCAGCAAAGAAACGCCCCTTGTAACTATCGGTCTTCAAATCGCTATGATAGTCGGAGAAGTCCAACTTGAAAGGTGGATTGCTGACAATATAGTCGAACTTACGCAACGAGCCATCCTCATTCTTGTGGAATGGATGCTTTAGCGTGTTACCCTGTATTACATGGGTCAGAGAATGGCTCATGCTGTTAAGGATAAGGTTCAACATCATCATTGTTGATGACTTATCGCTGATGTCCTGTGTATAGACCGTACAGTTCTGCTCACCGATGGCATGAGCCAAGGCGATAACAAGTGTTCCTGTACCTGCCGATGGGTCATAGCAAGTCACGCTCCTTACATCTTCCGACGGATCAACAAGCAGTTGAGCCATGATAGCAGCAATAGCGTGAGGCGTGTAGTATTCGGCATAGTTGCCACCACCATTGGCATTGTAATCCTTTATAAGGTATTCAAATATCGTGGAGAAGAAATCATAGCCAGCTTCAAAGGCATTCTCAAACGAGAAACTTGCCACATCACCAATCAGCGAACGGCAAAAGGCATTCTTCTTGTTCGTTCCACCAGAAACCACATCAGATATAGGCTTCATAATGGAAACTCTGGTCTCGTCCTCATTGAGGATATAGAAGATGTCTGAGTTTTCGCTTGCTATACTCTCCAATGTAGAATCGAACAGCTCGGCAAACTTATCCTCGTTCTGTCGCTTGGCAAGAAACGGAATAAGATGTTCCTTTTTCAAGATGATTGTGTCGAGCATAGAATCGCACATCTCCTCATAATCATCTTCCGACATGGCATCAAGAGCTGCAAAGAAATCCTCGGCATTAGCCAGTTCTGGATTTTCTTTTTTAGCCTCATAGATAAACTTGTCATTAAGGAACTTGTAGAGGAAAATCTCCACAATAACCACATATTCGTTACCGCTACCAGCGAGTCCGTTCTCTGTGGTAGTCTTTTTTAAGTCATCAATCAGCGCATAGGTCTGATTTTTAATTTCTTCTATATTTTTCATTCGTTTGTTATCTTGTTATTTGATATTCTCTGTTTATTATCTCACTCACATACTTGCGCACCTCACGGTCGGTCTTTACCGCTTCTTCCTTGAAATGGCGTGTGACGTAAGTAAGGATGTTCTTCTTGAAATACTCTGGAACTTCCAAGATGGATTGGTTATGGAAATACACATCGTCCACATCTTCCTTGATGGCAAGCAGAATGATGGTCATTTTCTCCTTTTCCTCCGTCCATGCGTAGTTGCGTGGCGTAACCTTGCGTTCGGTTTCTTCCTTGTCCTTCTCTTTCAGTCGTTTCTCCACACGCACAAACTTGGTATCACCATTGTACTTGATAGCTTCCAAAGCGTCACGTTCATTCAGTTTCTTGATGCGACGCAGAATGTCATTCACGTTCTGTACCTTTTTGTGCATATTAAACTCCTCCTGTGACTCCATTTCCTTTTTACGGAACAGGCGCAGGAACTCTTCCAAGATAGAGCGATATTCTGGGTCATCGGTATCAACACACGCTTTCAGTTGCTGTCGGGCGTGTTCCACGCTTTGCTTGTATTGTTCCTGTATCTCCAACTCACCCTCGCCACGCTTTTCAAAAGAAAACTCAATGTTTTCCAATGCCATATTGAGCAGTTGCTTTGCATTGGCGTTCTCATCGGAATTGTCTATGAAGCCCAACAGGTCAAGACGGTTCTTCGCTGCCTTTATCAAGTTGTGAATGTCGCTGATTTCCACAACCTCGTCAGCGTTAGAGCCTTGCGAAGTAAGCATGTTCTGCAAACTCCGCATATCTTCAAGAGAGTTGAGGACTGTGCGGACAACATTTCTGTCATCTTCCAAATTGAGTTGGCGAGAGAAGATTTCTGGATTGCCCAGTTCATAGTTGTCAAGCACTTTCTTGGCTTCATCAACCCTTTTCTTGGCTTCGTCCATTGACACCAACAAGCGATCGGTGTTCTGTATATTGTCTTTGCCAACCTCATGTTCAAGTTCTTCTTGATACTCCTTGTTTGTCTTGCTGTATTCCTCCTCAATGTTGGCGAAATCCACCACATAACCATACTTCATGTCCTTGTATGGGCGGTTTACACGTGTCAATGTCTGGAGCAAGTTATGCTCCTTGACCATACGGTGCAGATACAATTTCTTCAAACGTGGAGCATCAAAGCCTGTCTGGAGCATCTGGAACACAATAAGCAAGTCAATTTTGCCATCCTTGAACAGTTCTATCCACTTGGCACGAGTTTCCTTGTCGAAACTGTCGTATGTGATAAGTGCAGCACGATAGCAACCTTTCTTACAAGGCTTTTTCTTGACTTCCATTTCGCCAGCACTGATACTTTTGTACACGATTGAACCGTCCTCGTCCGTTTCGTTGTCAAGTTCGCTTTCATCGGCATACTTTTCAAGAAATAGTCGGTACATGAGCTGTGCCTGTTCCTTGCTATTGCACACAACCATACCGCCTAACGTGTTGTCTTCGTTCTTTTGGCGGAATGTGCGCAAGTCTTCTATGATATAATCAAGAAGCGGTTGCACATACACATGGTGGGCATACACATCGCTTTCCTTTACGCTGTGTACCTTTACACGGATGCTGTTCAAAGCCTCTTTCAACTTGATTTTATAATTTGAGCCTATATCTTCACGTATCAGTCGGCGTGTATAACCGTCAGCAATGGACGCATTATAGAAATAGGTGTGTATGTAATCACCGAAAATATCTTTGGTATTATACTCCTTGCTGATGATTGGTGTGCCTGTTAAGGCTATCTTGACGGCATTCGTATCACTGGATATGAGATTTTTAAGGAAACTGCCGTCTGGACTGTAATTGCGGTGTGCCTCGTCTATGAAATAGATGCGCTGCACAGGTACATTGTAGGCATTCTTTGCCAAAGCCTTTGAATCGTTGGAGAACTTTTGTATGTTTACTACGGTTATCTCAGGCTTACCCTCTCTGTTCTGAGTAGTCAAACCGCTGCTTATTATATTTGCAAAAGCCCCCTTATCCTGCACGGAATTGACTTTCAGACCACGATACGAAAACTCCCTTTGGGCTTGTATCATCAAGTCCAAGCGGTCAACGATAAAGAAGAACTGCGGAACAATCCCTTTTGCAGAATAATAATCCGTCAGGTATTTCACATTATAGAATGATAAGGCAGTCTTTCCGCTACCTTGCGTGTGCCAAATGATACCTTTGTTTTTGCCAGCCTCCAAATACCTCTCTATAGCTTTTGTGGCGAACAACTGTGGATAGCGCATGATGTGCTTTTGCAGCCCGTTAGGATAGTCAACGTATGCAATGCCATATTTCAAAAGAAAATGAAAACGATTGAAAGAAAACAGACTGTCACAAATACGCTTGGTCGGAGTATTTGCCAGACAGTTAGTCTTGTATTCACTGCTGTTCTTATATTGCGGCACATTGTTGTCACGCAAAAGGACTTCTTCCTCTTCGGGCGTTACTTGGTGAATATGCCGTGCAGTAGGGAAACTGTCCTGTCCCTCCTCACGGAAACAGTTGTACTTTGTATTCTTCTTTCCGATAGTGGCATAGAAAGCACCGATAGTTGGCGTAACCTCATTATTGTCATATTCCATATCGTTACTGAACACCATTATCTGTGTGATATTCAAGAAGCGACGGTATTGTGGATTGACAAAACGTTGTTTCATGCGGTCTGTTTCCGCTTGTATACCTTTATGGTTATTCTCTTTCTTTACCTCAATGAAAGCCAATGGCAAACCGTTTACAAAAATCGTTATGTCGGGACGGTAGTTGTCGCTGTCCTTGCTGCCACAAGTCATTTCTGTGGTAACTTGGAATGTGTTATTCCTATAGAAATTGGCAGGAGAAGACAAATCTATAATCCTTTCTCCTGTATTCAACAGTATTTCATTGTAGAACTGTCTGCCCAAATCGTCATTCTGCAATGACTTTTGTATTTTGACAAGCATATCCTCTGCATCCTTTTTCTCCGCCTTAGGATTTAGGGTGCAGTAAGCATCTGTAAAATAATCCGTCAAAATATTCGTTAGTGGGTCAAACTCCGTTTTAGGAGCCTCCACATATTTTGTTTTCAGTCCTTTCAAGGAAACATACTTGAAACCCATACCCATTAGGTGCATGAGTGTGGGGAACTTCACCCTGCTGTCCTCGCAGAACGCTGATTTTGCATCTTTTGCCATAGCTATACGATTTTATTTATCCACTATGAGGTCTTTCATACTGACAGAGAGAATATCGGCTATATCATTCAGCAATTCCAATGATGGCTGCTTGCGGTTACTGCAATAGGCATTTATGGTGCTGAAACTTTTTCCGAGTTTCTTTGCCAATTCGGTTTGGGAGACTTCTTTCTCAACCAGAACCAGTTTTATTCTGTTCAGCTTCATTTTTCAAACCTTTATTTCCTATAATAACGCAAATGTAGTACTTTTATTTCATCAAACCGCTCGTTTTATGCTATATTTAGTGATTATGCGAGTGTTTTTGTGGTTTTGTAGCTAAATCAGAACGAAATAAGGGAATAAAGAGATTTTATCCTCCTTACTCCCTTTCTTTTCTTCCCTAATTTCCAAATACTTTTTCCACTCGCTTGACGGCATCCGCTCTCATCTGCATGGCTACGGAAGCATATATCTGTGTTGTCTTAACACTTTTATGACCCAATAGTTTGCTCACAGTCAAGATGTCACATCCTGCGAGGATAGCCAACGTTCCAAAAGTGTGCCGACTTGTGTGAAATCCGAGAACCTTTGTAATGCCAGCTCGTTTAGCCATGTGCTTCAAGGCTCTGTCACAGTTGCAGATTTGCGGTGTGTTGAACACAAGGCTATCTTCACTTTTATCTTCCTTGTCGGGCAACCATTCCAATGCCTTTTTGCCTAATGGTATCAGAATGGGGTGCTTGGTTTTCTGCATACGAGGCAGATAGATTGCCAATCCCGCATCAGTTTGGCGAATATCCTTCCATTTTAAGTTGGATATGTCGCTATGTCTTAAACCTGTAAAGCAACAGAACATATAACATTGTTTGGTTGCAGGGCTGCCTGTTTCAACGGAAGCCAATGACATGACCTCTTCTTTTGTCAATGCAACGATATTACTCTCTGCCTTGCTGACCCTTTCCCTTATATCCAATGAAGCAAAAGGATTTGCACTTATCAGACCGTTTCTGACCGCCTTGTTCAATATGGTGTTGAGTGTGGTCTGCATTTGGTGCATGGTGGACTGTGCCAACTTTTGAGGGTTGCTTGGAGACTTTGGCGAAACATAGATGTCCCTCATATAGTTCAAGAAGCCCACATATACGTTTTTATTGAAGTCTATCAATCGTATGCCACTTTTATGGCTGTATTTCATATATTGGTGCATGATGGCTATCAGCTTCCATACATTCTTGATGTAGTTCAGAGAATACGCTTGGCTGTCAATCAATCCCTTGTGATAATCAAGCAGCCATTCATAGAAAACAGGCGATGCCTTTCTCAATGCCGTTTCATCTGAAGACTTTGCCTCCTTACGAATACCAAGGAGTCTTTCAGCCTTTATAGCGACCGCCTTTTTCATGGCGTTCTTGTTCTCTCGCTTTGCGTCTTCGTTTACCTCTGGGACAAGGTACAAATGCAGTGACTCATATTCCCTTTTACCATTCTCATAGCAGTCAAGGTATAGCGACTGACTGCCATTTTTTAACACTCTTGTTCTTATCTCTATACTCATTTTCAGTTACCTTTTTTATTAGTGCTAATCAAATAGATTATCAACCTTGTTGACTGCCTCCACTTTTTTCTCGTCCACTATCTTACTGTATATCTGTGTTGTAGAGACATTGCTATGCCCCAATAATTTGCTTGTTGTATAGATGTCAACTCCAAGTGTCAGCATCATCGTGGCGAAGGTGTGCCGTGAGCAGTGAAACGAGATGTGCTTTTTAATATCAGCATTTTGCATCCATTTACGAATGTCGTGACATACCGTTGGAGTGCCTGGCAAAGTGAATATCGGCTCGTTCGGGTCTTCCTTTTCATTAAGGCAGTTCAGAGCCTCTTTTGATAATGGTACATTTACGAGTTTGTTTGTCTTCTCCATGATCGTGCGGACAAACTTTGTCTTTCCGTCAGATGCGAGAAACACCTTGTTCCATGTGAGCGCACGTACATCACCCAAGCGCAATCCTGCAAAGCAAGAGAAGATAAATGCCTTTTTTACTTCCGTGTTGGCGCATTCCGCTTTCATAATGGCTTTCAACTCGTCAATGGTCAGATATTCTCTTACGCTTTCGGCTGGCTGATGCTTCTCCTTAGCATCCAACAGTTTCATTGGATTGCTTGCTATGATACCCTCACGCACTGCCTTATTCAACGCTCCATTGAATACCGCTTGATGATGATGTGCGCAACCTTGACTGATAACAGCTGTAGCGTCTTTCTTCACTCCATGATGTGCCGTTTTCAAAAACTTCACGAAGCCACGGCAAAAATCAATATCTATTTCTGACAAACAGATATTGATGTCGCCAGTCGTGGCAAGGTACTGTTCTATCTTGTGGCGCATCTCCTTTCTTCCTTTCAGTGTGGATTTGGCAAAGTTGCCGTCCGACTGCTCATATTTGCAGAGCCAAGTCAGCAGTGGCATATTCTCCTGCTTGATTTTCTCCCATTGTTTGATGCCACGGTTCTGCAACCCCAATATTCTTTCTGACTTCACCTTGTTTGCCACTTGCATAGCGTGCCTGTTTTGGTCTTTTGAAATCGGGTCTTTCTCTGGAACGAGGTAGAGCGACAGCGACTCGTATTTTCTGACACCATCTGAATAAATGTCGAGATAGAGGCTGATATTTCCATTCTTCAACTTGCGCTGACGAATGCGAACAGGCTCTTTTGGTTTTGATACTTTCTTTTGTCTTCCCATGCTGTTATATGCTTTTATTTGTTTCTATTTTATGCCCCCATTCGGGTTTCTCTGAGGTCAAAGTTATAAAGATTATTTTGTTTCGCGTAACAAACGTGCAACAAAAATGCACCAAAAATAGATTTTTAACAGTCAAGGAAATAAAAGAAATCAAATCAAAGAAGTATCTGTGTATCAATGGGATAACGTGTGTTTTCTTTGATTTATTACGACTTTGTTTTACACCATAATATCCTCTACTTCGTGGGCTTCTACGTGCTATTGCTCTTCGACATCGTGCTCTGCATACAGGTGGAGAACCTGACGGCTATCACCGCCAGTGAGCAGACGATGGCGGCATATTTGCAGAACTCGTTCTTCTCGGCAGGGTATCTGATGGCAGCAAGTATCGTTGCGTTGAAGTGTCTGAACTTAGTTCCAGACCTTGCGGCATGGATGATACCAGAGGGAGATACCGCATTCTCTACCAGAAACTTCGGTGAGGGTGTGGCACAGCAAGCCAAAATGTCGGCACAGGGGACACTTGCCCATGTGATGCACTGATAAAGGTAAAAAAGTAAAAGAGTGAAAAAGGTAAAAAACATTATAGCAATGGTAATCAAGAATTTAGAGAATAAGGTGAAGTTGGTGACTATCATCTGTAGCCTGTTTCTGGTTGGGTGCGTGCTGATAAGTATCAGTAGCATCTGGACGGCGAAGAATATGGTGGTGGATGCACAGAACAAAATCTATGTATTGGACGGCAACGTGCCAATTTTGGTGCAGCGTACGACGATGGATGAGACATTGGATGTGGAAGCAAAGAGCCACATTGAGATGTTCCATCACTATTTCTTCACATTGGCACCAGATGACAAGTACATCAAATACACGATGGAGAAAGCCATGTATCTGGTGGATGAGACAGGATTGGCGCAGTACAATACGCTGAAAGAAAAGGGTTTCTACTCCAACATCATGGGAACAAGTGCCGTGTTCAGCATCTTCTGTGACAGTATCAAGTTCAACAAGGAGAAGATGGAGTTCACCTATTACGGCAGACAGCGCATCGAGCGCAGAACCAATGTGCTGACCCGTGAACTGGTGACGGCAGGACAGTTGAAACGAGTGCCGAGAACTGACAACAACCCACATGGATTGCTGATAGTGAACTGGCGAACCTTGCTCAACAAGGATATTGACCAGAAGACGAAGAGCAACTATTGAAGGTAAAAGGGTAAAGAAGTAAAAAGGTAAAAAAGAAATAACGATGAACACAAAAGGATTTAAGCAGATGCTCATTGGGGAGAAGATGCCCGACAAGGACGACCCAAAATACAAGGAACGCTATGAGCGAGACGTGAGAGCTGGAAGAAAGTTTGCCAGGATGTGCAGAATCGACAAGGCTGCAGCCAAGGTGCAGAAATTTGCCGACTTGCATAAGACAATGTTCCTGGTCATCGTGTTCGGTTTTGTAGGTGTGAGCTTCAGTTTCAACATCTATCGCATGGCAAGAGCTTATCACTATCAGGGAGAGCGACGCACCGCCATGGAGAGACAGGACTCGCTGATAAAGGCTCGCCATCAGAATATGGGGAATGCAAAGAACATAGTAAGGACCAATGAGGATGCACGCCATCCTCATAAAGACAAATAACGATGAAGCTGACAGAAAGAATCAATTTCAGACAACCCAAGTACATGCTACCTGCGATTGTCTATCTTCCACTGCTCGGTGCCTCCTACTTTATCTTCGACCTCTTTGATACCAAGGTGGCGGAGAAAAAGGATGCCAATATGCAGACCACGGAATATCTGAATCCGAACCTTCCACAAGCTCATATCAAGGGCGGTGACGGTATTGGAGGAAAGTATGAGAACATGTTGAACGCCTACGGCAAGATAGAAGACCATAGTGCCGTGGAGAATATAGACCGAGACAATGAGCAAGAAAAAGAAGAATACCAAAGCAAGTATTCAGATGCAGAACTGCAACAGTTGGATGCCGAAGCCAAGAGGCAAGCAGAAATGGAAAAACTGAGAGAAGCACAAGAAGCCCATGAGCGACAAAGAGAGAATGAAGCGTTGGCGGAACTGAACAAGGCGCTTGCCGAGGCAAGACTGAAGGGACAGCAAGCCACACAAGCGAACATCTCGACTTCTGCAGCCACATCTCCTGCCTACTCGCAAGACTCAGCCAAGGGCGGTATCAACATCGAAGGCAAAATAAAGGTGAATGAGAATGCCAGAAAGGAAGCGGACGAGAATGACAAGCCAAGTGAAGTGGTAAAAAAGGTGAAGACATCATCGGACTACTTCAATACATTGGCAGTGAATGAGAAAGAGCCGACACTCATCAAGGCTATCATTGACGAGAACATCAAGGCTATGGATGGAAGCCGTGTACGTTTGAGACTGTTAGATGATGTGGAAATCGGTGAAATGGTGGTGAAGAAAGGCGCATACCTGTATGCCACCATGAGCGGTTTCAGTTCGCAACGAGTGAAAGGAACGGTGAAAAGCGTGCTGGTGGATGACGAGATAGTGAAAATCAACCTGTCACTCTATGACACCGACGGCATGGAAGGTTTGTATGTGCCAAGCAGCCAGTTTAGAGAGACCACCAAGGATGTGGCAAGCGGAGCCGTGACCGGGAATGTGGATATGAATACCACCAATACTGGCAGCAGTTTTTCACAATGGGGCATGCAGACCATGCAGAATGCCTATCAGAAAACAAGCAATGCCATAGGCAAGGCTATCAAAAAGAATAAAGTGAAACTGAAATATGGCACCTTTGTGTATCTGATAAACAGCAAAGAGACCAAGAGTAAGTAAACATCAACACTCAAAGAATACGAATATGAATATCAAGAAGACCATTGGCGCACTCATGATGTGTGCAATAAGTGTCACTCCCCTGATGGCACAACAGACCAGTGCAGAGAGCTATCAGCCCAGCACCTACCAGGAGATGGAGCAGCTGACTGTGAACGAGCAGGTGACTACAGTCATTACGGCAAGCGAACCCATCCGCTTTGTGGATATATCCACCGACAAGATAGCAGGAGACCAACCCATCAACAATACTGTGCGTTTGAAACCCAAGGAGGGAATGCATGAAGATGGCGAAGTGCTTGCCATCGTGACCATTGTGACGGAACGATACCGCACACAATATGCGCTGCTCTATACCACAAGACTACAAGAGGCAGTGACGGATAAGGAGATACAACAGATAGAAAAGAATGCCTATAACAATCCTGCGGTAACCTTGTCTTCTACAGACATGGCTCGATATGCTCGTCAGATTTGGAGTTCGGAAGCCCATGTGAATAACGTGAAGACCAAAGCGCATAAAATGGTGATGCGACTGAACAACATCTATTCATCGGGCGACTATTTCTTCTTGGACTTCTCGGTGGAGAACAAGACAGACATACCGTTTGACATAGACCAAATACGATTGAAGCTGACGGATAAGAAGACCGCCAAGGCAACCAACTCACAGATGGTAGAGTTGCATCCAGTCTTCATGTTGGAGCAGACCAAGCGTTTCCGCTATGGCTACCGCAATGTGATAGTCATTCGGAAAATGACATTCCCGAATGACAAGCAATTAACCATCGAAATGACGGAGAACCAAATCAGCGGTCGCACCATCTCATTGAAAGTGAACTATAGCGATGTGCTGTCAGCCGACTCATTCAATCCGATTTTTCTAAAATAGCAATCATATCCAATGGAAGAAAGCAAGGAGCTACAAGGATTTTACAAGATATTCAGGGCGGTCATCTACATATCCGTGTTGATGGAGTTCTTTGAGTATGCCATAGACCCAAGGGCGATAGACGGCTTTGGTGGTGTGGTGTGTGACCTGCACGACCGTATCAAGCAGTGGTTCATCTACCATGACGGGAACCTGGTGTATAGCAAGGTGGTGACATTCCTCTTGGTGTGCATCACCTGTGTTGGCACGAGAAACAAGAAACACTTGGAATTTGATGCCCGAAGGCAGGTGCTGTGCCCCTTGGTGAGTGGCGTGCTGCTGTTGGTGTTGTCCGTGTGGCTCTTTGGCTATGCGATGGACACTCGTCTCTATACCCTAAGATTGAGCACTATTCTCTATATGGTGGCAACCATCATCGGAACAGTTCTGGTGCATATCGCTTTGGACAATATCTCGAAGTTCCTGAAGGAAGGGCTGATGAAAGACCGTTTCAATTTTGAGAACGAGAGTTTCGAACAGTGCCAGAAGGAGGAATACAACAAGTACAGCGTGAATATCCCTATGCGTTACTACTATAAGGGTAAGTTCCGCAAGGGATGGGTAAACATCGTGAACCCATTCAGAGGCACCTGGGTTGTGGGTACGCCTGGTAGTGGAAAGACATTCTCCATCATCGAGCCATTCATCCGTCAGCACAGTGCAAAAGGCTTTGCGATGGTCGTTTACGACTACAAGTTTCCTACCTTGGCAACCAAACTGTACTACCACTACAAGAAGAACCAACAGTTGGGGAAACTGCCAGAAGGCTGCAAGTTCAACATCATCAACTTCGTGGATGTGGAATACTCCAAGCGAGTGAACCCGATACAGCAGAAGTATATCAATAACTTGGCAGCAGCGAGTGAGACCGCAGAGACACTGCTTGAATCCCTGCAAAAAGGCAAGAAAGAAGGCGGTGGCGGCAGCGACCAGTTCTTCCAGACCTCAGCCGTCAACTTCCTCGCCGCCTGTATCTACTTCTTCATCAACTATGGCAAAGAGCCATACGACAAGGATGGTAAGATACTGATAGCAGAGAAAGTACTTGATCCGAAGACCATGCAGATGAAGCCGACCGGTAAGGTGTTTAACCATGCAGGAGAAGAAGTGGAGCCAGCTTATTGGTTGGGCAAGTACAGCGATATGCCCCATATCCTGAGCTTCCTGAATGAGAGCTACCAGACCATCTTCAATGTGTTGGAGACCGACAATGAGGTGGCACCCTTGCTCGGACCTTTCCAGACCGCCTTGAAGAACAAGGCGATGGAGCAGTTGGAAGGTATGATTGGTACACTGCGTGTATATACCTCACGACTTGCCACCAAGGAAAGCTATTGGATATTCCATAAGGACGGCGATGATTTCGACCTGAAGGTCAGCGACCCGAAGAACCCAAGTTATCTGCTGATAGCCAACGACCCAGAGATGGAGAGCATCATCGGAGCATTGAACGCCCTTATCCTCAACCGACTGGTGACACGAGTGAATACCGGGCAAGGCAAGAACATACCAGTAAGCATCATTGTGGATGAGTTGCCTACACTCTACTTCCACAAGATAGACAGACTGATAGGCACAGCCCGAAGCAACAAGGTGAGCGTAGCCCTGGGCTTTCAGGAGTTGCCGCAGTTGGAAGCCGACTATGGCAAGGTAGGTATGCAGAAGATCATCACCACCGTAGGCAATGTGGTGAGCGGTTCTGCACGAAGCAAGGAAACGCTCGAATGGCTGTCCTCCGACATCTTCGGCAAGGTGGTGCAACTGAAGAAAGGCGTGACCATCGACAGAGACAAGACGAGCATAAACCTGAATGAGAACATGGAGAGTCTGGTGCCAGCCAGTAAAATCTCGGACATGCCGACAGGATGGATCTGCGGACAGACCGCAAGAGACTTTGTGGCTACCAAGACCGGCATGAATGGCAGCATGAACATACAGGAAAGCGATGAGTTCAAGACCAGTAAGTTCTATTGCAAGACCGACTTCGATATGGCAGACATCAAGAAGGAGGAAAGTGAGTATATGCCACTACCCAAGTTCTACACCTTCAAGAGCCGTGATGAACGTGAGCGCATCCTCTATAAGAACTTCGTGCAAGTTGGTGAGGACGTGAAAGCCATGATTGCAGAGATATTCAACAAGAAGAACGCCAAGTGACAAGCCAATGACACCCCAAAAAGCAAAACAAGAACAACATCCATGACGAAAAAGATAAGGACATATATTACCCTAATGCTCTTGTTTCTGTGCCAAAGCATCGTGGCACAGAACAAAACACCTACAAACGATAGCCCAAGCCAAACCGACTTGGGCATCTTTGCTTTGCCACCCTTTGAGCGAGCCGTGCGGTGCATCAAGTATTACGAGGGATGGCACGATATTAAGCGCAACTATCCCTATATCGGATGGGGACATCGGATTTTGCCGCATGAGAAGTTCAAGAATAATCTCACTTATCTGCAAGCCGACTCCCTGTTGCGCTCAGATCTCACCAAGTTATGTGCCATGTTTCGTAAGTACGGTAGAGACTCACTACTCCTTGCCGTACTTGCCTACAATGTCGGCCCCTACAAGATATTAGGGAACAAAAGATTTCCGAAGAGCCGTCTCCTGCAAAAGATTGAGCGAGGATTGCGTGACATAGAAAAAGATTACCTTGACTTTTGCAGATGGAGAGGCAAGCATATCCCATCCATCAGAAGACGGAGACAAACAGAACTTTTACTGCTTATATAATAAGGCGTAAACCGAAAAAACATTATTCACCATTAAGATTATAGCATTATGGCAACAGTAAAAGTAAAGTTCCGTGCCTCCTCGGTGGAGGGGAAGGAAGGCACATTGTATTATCACCTTATCCATCAGCGCAATCTGCGTTGGATCAGTACCGACTATCATGTCTTTCCTGAGGAGTGGAACGACAAAAAATCGGCTATCATCATTAGTGATCGCAATAATCGTCAGGCACATCTACAACTCATCCAGTCAAAGATAGATTGGGAGATGAAGCAGATGCAGCGCATCATCCATGACAAGGAGATGGTGCGCATCCCTTATTCCATTGACGACATAGCCAAGGAAATCCAGCAACTGCCGCCAAGCCAGAGCGTATTTACATTCTTCCGACAGCAGATAGCCAAGAAAGAGCAGATGCAGTGCATAGGTACCAAAAACAACTATGTCAGTGCCGTCAATCGCTTCATGGAGTTTCGTGGTCACGAAGACCTCGCCTTCACCCAGATGACAAGCGACATGATGGAGATGTATCAAGCATGGCTTTGGAACAGAGGCGTAGGGCAAAACACCGTGGCGTTCTATCTGCGCACACTCCGCACCCTCCACAACAAGGCTATAGAAGCAGGGCATGCTCCCGACAACGACATCTTCGCCCATGTGCAGACCGCCAATGTGAGAACTGGCAAGCGAGCCATTTCCGTCAAGGATATTCGCAAGATTGAAAAATTGGAATTGCCTCGCGGTTCATCTCTTGACAAGGCACGAGACCTGTTCTTGCTCAGTTTCTATCTGCGTGGTATGGCATTCGTGGATATGGCGTTCCTGAAG
>ENA-OPJP01000025-OPJP01000025.1-human-gut-metagenome-genome-assembly--contig:-NODE-25-length-37001-cov-9.578141_pt1 | contig 37001 bp, 27 predicted proteins | sample MGYA00241417_ERZ501664 | MGnify/ENA primary metagenome ERZ501664 (study PRJEB25962, sample SAMEA2042200) | human gut metagenome | biome: human gut; feature: human-associated habitat; material: faeces...
TGGCTTCTTCCCTGGCATCCGTGTCTGCTTGAATGGCATCCCATCTATGCGCGATACGCATCTCCTGCAAGGCATCACATGCAAGTTTCTGTATATGGAAGCGGTCTATGGTACGCATTGCATTCGGGAAACAGCGTCTGGCTATAAGTCGCATGGAATTTGACATATCCATTGTTATCTCCTTAACCATCAGTCTTTTGTCCTCGTCAATGCGCATAAGCACCTCTGTGACAGCAGATGCTGCCACACCCTTTACAATCGCAATGATGGTACCTTTACCTCCACGTGAAGATCTGTTGCTTACTATAGTGTACAGCTCACCGTTGCTTGGAGCCGTTTCGTCAATGCAGATGCTTTCACCTATGTTCTCGGGAAAGACAAGCCAGTCTTCTGCATGTGAGAGTTCTGACCATTCACGATAACCGCTGAGCACTTCCTTGTACTGCTTTTCAAACGTATCCCCGTTTATGTGATAATAGCGGTCAAGCGAACGGGAGGTCGTAGGAATCGTCTCCATACACTCCTTTTAAAAAAGCCGCAAACTCCTTGGAGTAGCGGGTTCCTTCTGCCTTTAGGTCATAAGAGTCGGAGAAGTATCGGTTATTCTGCTTGTCATACCATTTGCGTCTTCTGACTATCAAGTCAACACCTTTGTCGCGGATTGGGAAGTCACGTATGGTTACAGCCTCACAGAAACCTTTGGATTCAATCTCTGGGTTCTCTTTATATTCATCCTTAATCGATTCATCAAGATAGATGCGGATAAAGGATGCCTCTTCTTCTACACGTACTACTTCAAAATTTGAAAGTATCTCTGATGGCAGAATCAACTGTGCCAATGCTAATAGTCCTTGATTGTTCATGGTGCAAAGGTACAAATTTTATAAAGAATTAAAGAATTTTCCCCCTGATTTATCGGGTGAGCCGTTGTTAGCAGCCTCGGACTCTGTACTACGTGGCTGTCCAGAGAAGTCGAATACTGGGCGCTCTGTGTCACCAGGATAGGCAAACACACAGATACGCTTGTCTGCAGTACCTGTCTCAGTCACATTGATGGTTTGTGAAAGATGGTAGGTTCCTCCTCTTACATAGAGAATGTCGCCAGCCTTCAGTGCAGCAAAAGCCTTTACCGGGTCACCAAAAGGCTTGTCGATAGTCATACCATTACCTGTACCATTAGGTGCCAAGTAATAATCTTTAGCCATAGCTCCGTGCGAAGCCAAAAGGCACAACGCTACAAGCGCTACCTTTGTCTTTGTTTTAGTTTTCATTTTCACTGTTTTGTTTTTAGTTTTGTTTTTTGTAGTTTATATTTGTTTTTTTAATTAGTTATGTGTGAATCCATTTTTTGTTTGTTTTTAGTGTCTTGAGTTTTTGATGCTACAAAAGTAATATTATCATCCGAAAAAGCCATGATTTTCTTTGACAATTAAACATGTTTAACCTTAGGGGCAGTAATATCCCCCAGTTTCACATGAGGTTCAAGTACGGGCTTTGTCTCAAGTCGCATTGTGGGGTAAGGGGATATTATAGGCAGAAGTGGGTATTTCTGCCTCAATTTATCTGATAATTCTGTAATGAGAGGACGTGTACACGTAAGAAGGACGTTGAAGGGCTTAGTTGCGGATTTGAGGAGCTTTATTTGTAACTTAGCGTTTTTAATTTGCTAAGTTACAAATAAAAAATAGTATGCCAAAGTCTTTATATAAAATAATTATCCCAAAACCTCCTTGGTAATTGGGTATTATTGTGATAGGCGACTCTCAATTTATTAATCTTTATTCTTGAGCTTCATTTATTGTTCTTTGCTGATCGTTAATCCACTTGGTTATTGTCTCCAGCACTTCAGGTGCAATGGTTTCTTCTATTTGCTGATATTCCACAACGCTGCCAGTTGAGCAATGCTGGAACAGATGGTTTACACCATCAATCTTCTTTATGGTGTGCTTGCAGTTGGAGAGTCCAGTTTCAAGTATAGTTGTATTGGCGGCGCAGTCCACTTGAGTGTCTTTTGTGCCGTTGAGTGCCAACACAGGGCATTTAATATTGGACAACTGCTTGCTGGCATCTACAGTTATAAAATGGCGTATGTATGGCAAGTTGGCTTGCTCTAATGATCTCTTTAGGATAGGCTTTAAGTTGTCTGGCACTCCGTCGATGGTTATCTCACTTGTCTTCTTGCCATTGGCAATCTCGTCGAGAATATTTGATATGTTATTGCAGTAGGAATCCACCATCTCCTTAGGCAGGCCTAAGGATGACAATGCCTGGCGGTTCTGCATCACGAGAGTTTCTTTACCAGATATAGCCATGCCAGCGAGCGACACAATGAAGTCGGCTTTGCCTTCAGCGGCAAGCATCATGGCTATTGTGCCTCCCTCGCTATGTCCTAATATTCCAACCTTATTGAAGCGCTTGCGCAATAATGGTAAGGCAGATGCGGCATCTTGGAGGAAGTCGGCTGTTGTGAATTGACCGAAATCAATATTCTTATCATTCCAACCACGGTCGTCATAACGTAAGGAAGCAATGCCTTGACGAGCCAATGCATCTGCAATTACGGCAAAGGGTTTGTGATCGAACAGTTCTTCGTCGCGGTTCTGCTGTCCGCTACCAGTAACCATCAGCACTACGGGAGTTGTCTTAGAATAGTTTTGTGGTAGGGTGAGGGTACCATTGAAAGTGTATCCTGCATTTGTGAAGCTTATGCTTTCTTCCTTATATGGAAATGGAGCGACAGGAGTTTGCGGACGTTTAACTACAAGTTTGCCAGGCTTTAGTGTAAGAGGGATGTGGAAACCATTTTGGTTGTATGTACCTTTAATTTCGCCATTCTCCAACTTTCCCTCAAATGTGGCTCCAATCATCGTAACCGAAACTTTTATTGTACCATCGTCCTTAATAGTCTTCTCGGCTGGTATTCCTTTAGCACCTTGCGAAGGCGAATCCATGGTGCAGCCGTCGCCAGAGAAGTTGAATACTAAAGGCAACTTAGTTCCCATTATGTTTAGTTCGCCGTTCCATGCTCCTTCCTGTGCATGGGCTGCAAGTGAGGCAAGCGCAATAAACACTGTTGTGATGATTCTTGTAGCTTTCATAATTGTATTTATTAATTGTATGTATTAGTGGATTTTACTTTTTCAGTGCCCTCCCTGGGCTAAGAACTTCTGCCTTTTCAGGCCGTACTTGAACCACAAGCGAAACTTGAGTAATGTTATTCGAAAATTTCCGATTATTCCTCTTGCTTCTTCACCCAAACCTTGTGAGAGCCTCTTCCTTTTGCAGTGATAGGAGAAGAAGGGTCATCTGTCAATGTTTTCAATTCCATGGAGGCGGCAGTCCGGCTTAGATGATTGATGGCTGCATAATCGGTGAGGGTGATGAAACCGTTTTCATGGATCTCTTCCAAGGCACGACTGACACGCTCTTCTTTGGAGTACAGCTCGCGTTTGATAACTTTTACACCACTCATATCACGTTCCAGATCGGAGTTGACAAGTAGTCTTACTTCCTTTATCAACTCGGGCGAGGTCTTGAAATTGATATTCTTTACTCCCACTGTACGATACGCCATCTTGTCATCGTCATGCTGCATCTCGGTAGGTTTTTCGTCTTCGAACCCCAGGGACAACGAAAAGGTTCCCAATCCATCCAGGTTGACATTGTACCCCATAGCCAACATACGGGCCAATATGTTACACATATCCGTTAAAGCAGCCTCTATCGCGCTCGTTGGTAATGCGTTGTTATACCACTTCATCTTCTTTATAAACTCTTCTGTAGACAGTGTCCGATAGGTCACCATTTTAGGATAAACCTTGCGTGTGCCGGTCTTATCCATGTCTGCCATTTCTACTAATTTGTACTTTGCCATAGTTATATTAAGTTTTTTATTATTAGGAAATGATTGTCTGTCACCCAAGATATTGTTGCCAAACACCTCATAAATCTCCGTTCAAAGGCTCTGAACGGACATTCAAAGGCTTTGAACAGAGATTTATTAAGTGCAAAGATACAATTTAAAAGGGCTTAATGCAAATTTTTAAAGCTATTTCAGCAAAAAATCTTTTAATTCAAGATTTTTATTTCCTATATGGCTAAAAAATAAGGGAAGTTAGACAGGTAAGAGGTTCATTGCTTATTGTTTCGTTTCCAAACAATAAAGCATTTGTCTCTTAACCCATCTAACTTCCCTTAACTTCTTTATTTTACTCTAAATTTCCGTGCGACCAGAAGAAGCGATAGCTTCGCCTGATCGCTATGACTTACGTGTCTTAGAACTTATATCCCAAGGTCATGAGCAACTGATGACGGTTGTTGGAAACCTTGGTTGCTGAGACCTCATTGCTGATGGCTGGAGTGAAACCCTCTTTAGTGCCAAAGTTCTTGCTGCTCATAAAGGGATAGAAGTCACCGTCCTGAGCGCTGTACTGGTAAGCCAGGTCGAGGAACATCTTCTTGTAGTTGAAGCCAAGACCCAGAGTGAAGCGGTTGATCGCCTTCCAGTTGGTGTAATCGGTAGAAGTTGCCATGTTGACACCTGTATTACCATCAGCATCATAAGAGCACATCAAAGTCTGGTCGCGCACACCGTCTTCCTTATACAAAGCCGACACATAGTTGTAGCCCACGCGTACAGCCAACATCGGAATTGGCTTGTACTCCATACCCAACTTCAGGGTGCTCACACCATTCAGGGTTGCCTTGGTGTGGTCGTTCATAGGCTTGTCGCTGCTGCTCGACTCGTAGTAGTCCCATCCGTCATAATAACCACCGTCTTTGATACGATTGTCCATGTGATTGTACCAGGCATATTCGTAGGTGGCACCGAGAGCGAAGTAGTTGCCGATGGTGTGACCCAAGCTCAGACCTGCTTTCCAGGGAGTATTGAGACGATAGTCGTAACCCACGTATGACGAGTTATGTCCGACAGCATACTGCCCCTGGTCGTTGACAATATTATTGTCGATAAGATACAGATCGGCAGTACCCTTCATAGTCAGGTCATAGAATACAGGCGAGTTGACATAGACACCGATGCGGAAAGGAGAACTCTCCACAGGACGGAAGATGACACCCGCCTTTACATCAAATCCAGTTCCGTCAATCTTCAGACTCTCGCACGACTCGCCATAGGCTTCCTTTTCGGCTACAAAATTCTCAGTATAGTAAGAGTCGCTGTGGTAATTGACATCATGCAATCCCAAGGTGACACCCCACCATACGCGGTTCTTGATGCTTCCGCTGATGTTGAAATCGTAGACACCGATGTAGCCATGCTGATACTGTCCGAAAAGGAAGGAACGACCATCATAGAAATTCTGCAAGTTATTCTCGTCCTTGCCCATCAACTTATGATAATTCTCGTCCACACCGTTCCAGATCAGGTCACCCGCATTGCGGATGTAGCCATCATATCGTTTGTCGATATAGTTGCTGTAGTCAGTCTTGTTGGCTGCCAACTTAGACTGTGAGGCACCGTTGAGCATACTGGTTGCCGTGAGAATCTGCATGAAGTCGGTACTCTTATGGAAGTTGAATGCCAGGTTGACGTAAGTCTGGTTGCGCTGGGCCATAGACCATACAAAACCAATCTGGTCGAAGCTCACCTTCGAGTTCTTTCCATCGATGTAGGCATTGGTGCCATCAAAAGTGAAGTTCTTGTCGGCCGACGACTGCGCCAGCACACCGGCAGAAAGAGCTGCCTGACTCTTGCGGAACATACCTATACCTGCAGGGTTGGTGCTGATAGTAGAAAGGTCAGCACCTAAAGCCTCCATGGCTCCACCCATGCCCACATAACGGGCAGTACCCGTGAGAGCAGTCTCAGCCAGTTTGGCATCCTGATAAGTTTCCTGTGCCATAGCCGGAATTGTCATGAGTCCCAACAAAGCCGGCAGAATGATCTTTACACGTTTCATATTCTTGAAATATTAAAAAGTTTCTATCTTCTTCCACTACCATAACTGCGCGAACCGCCTCCGCCACCGCTGAAGCCTCCGCCACGGCTGCCTCCAAAGCTTCCGCCATGACTCTGGTTGCCGAAGTTGCTGTAGTTGAAACTGCGGTTGTTGTTATAATTGTAGTTTAGGTTGCTGTTGGTATTTGTGCTCTCGCGACGGCCAAAGCGATTGTATTGCCCAGGATAATTATTCCTGTAAGAGCTATTTACGTTAGAGCCTGATGCTGAATGGCTAAAGCTACGATAGCCGTTGCTTGGGCGCACGTAAGCCACAGCCGGACCTCCCCAATACCAAGGATAATAACCACCCCATCCATACCAAGGACCACCATACCAGCCTGCATAGCCATAATACCAGGGGTCGAACCAGGGATCAAACCAGGGATCGTACCATCCTGCATAATAGCCATAACGCCATGGATTGTGCCAGCGCCAGTAAGAACTGCGCCAGTAGTATGGTCCGCAGCCGTAATAACTATAGAACCAAGGATCGTAAAATCCGTCCCAACGGCTCAGGTCTCGGGTGCAGTCGAAATCATCACCCATGCCACGCATGTACTTCTCGGCAAAAGCCTCGTCATCGTAGATGGAATCGGGAGCCACCCCCTTGCCCACTCTGAACGATATGATGTCGTTGCCCAAAGAGTCGGCTCCGATGTTCTGATAATGGCTCAAAAGTTTACCGCCACGGTTATATTCATCCACATTTCTGTCGCTTCCCGACCAGTAGAGGGCATATATGCTGTCTTGACGTGCACGCTGGGCAGCCAACAGCTTAGCCTTCTGCACACGTTCCTCGGCTGCCTTCTTGGCTTCTTGCTTCGGGTTGAAGTAGAGGTCATCATCTTGTGCCATCATTGTCAATGGCAGGGCAGCCATAAAGACTGAAAGGACTAACCATTTTTTCATATTCTTTTTCTCCTATTTATTATTGTTGTTCTTCTTATATCTGTTATCTATGTCTATAGATACAATGAATCAAGTGCAAAAATATTGCTTATTTACATGCAAAAATACAGAAAAACCCTAAATAATGGTAGGTTTTTCCCTATTTTTTATATTTTTGCAGTAAAATTTAAAACGAAATTCAATGAAATACTTAGTAGCGACATTCAAAATCGAGGTAGAAGCCGACCTGATGCAGGTGTGCAGAGACCTCTTGGCAGACAGCTCGGCTGAAGCGGGATTCGAGTCTTTCGAGGAAACGGAGCAAGGACTTGAAGCCTATGTGCAGAAAGATTTCTTCGACAAGGAGGCCCTCGACAACAGTATTGCCGATTTTCCCATAGAGAGTGCCCGCATCACTTATGAAGTGAAGGAGGCTGAGGACAAAGACTGGAACCAGGAATGGGAGGAACAGGGGTTTGAACCCATTTGCATAGACGACCAGATTCTCATCTACGACGCCAAACATCCCGACCTGCACCCTACTACCTCGCCCGACCATATAGAAATAGGTATAGAGGCGAAGCTTGCCTTTGGTACGGGCAATCATGAGACCACCCGTATGATCGTCTCTACCCTTCTTGGTATGAACTTAGCTAAGAAGCGCGTTCTCGACTGTGGTTGCGGTACGGGTATTCTCGGTATTGCCTGCGCAAAGATGGGTGCAAGCGAGATTGTGGGTTATGATATTGATGAATGGAGTGTGAACAATGCGCAGCATAATGCCCAACTGAACGGCGTTGACAATATGGAGGTACTCTTCGGCAATGCTTCGGTCATCAACCACATCAGCGGAATGTTCGATCTGGTGATGGCAAACATCAACCGCAACATCTTGTTGGCTGACATGAAGTCGTTCAGAAGCGTGCTCAACGAAGGCGGCTATCTGATACTGAGCGGATTCTATAACGAAGACATCCCCGTGCTGATAGAGAAAGCAGAGGAACTGGGACTGAGAGAGGTAAGCAGAAGAGACGACGAAGGTTGGGCGTGCCTTATTCTGACCACTCCATAAACTTGCGCTCGTTGTTGTTGGCTCCGATGCACAGCTGGCGCAAATCATAATAGCTGCCATTGTAGATATTGAAGTCGACATAACCCTTAATACCTGGCAACTTACCGGCATCGGTATGTTGCCAGAACTTCCATTTACCCTTGTATTGTACCTTGTCTACATAGTAGTGGGCTATCCAATAAGGATAGTCGTCGAAAACAGGAGCACCAAGGTACTGCTCCTTAAATTTATAATAGGTGTAAATGATGGGCTTGACATGATAACGGTCTTCCACGATGTGAAGCCAAGTCAGCACATCGCGCTGGAATTCCTCCACACTCTTATCGGCAGGCTTGTGTTCTATATCGAGAACAGGAGGAAGGTCGCCTTCTGTAAGATGCACTTTATCGAGGAAGAAATAAGCCTGTTCGCGTGCCGACGACTTATTGCTCCAGAAGTGGTAAACGCCTCTGATAAAGCCATAATCGCGTGCCTGATTAAAGTTTTCTCTGAAATTCTCGTCAAGACGTGAGGAACCCTCAGTACTCTTGATAATGATAAAGCGCAGGGGACAACCTTTGATCATGGCGTCCTTGAGTTGTTCCCAGTCAATAGTGCCTTGATAATGCGAGATGTCGATGCCTCGTATTTCGTATCCGTCAGGATACTCGGCATCGCCATAAAGCGCACGCCAGCGGAACCCCGTAGGTCCCACAAAGAAATAATAGAATGCACCCACGTAGAGAAGCACAACAGCAATACCTCCTATCCACCATGCCCAGCGAGGGTATCGGCCAAAGAAGCCATGGCGGGTACGAGAAGTGCGACGGCGCCTGACGGGCTGTCGACTTGTTTTGCGTTTTTGTGGTTTACGTTGGGTTTGTACCATTTGGTTTTATGTGCTTTTATGAAGAAAAGCAAAGAGTGAAAAGCAAAGAACCGCATGGATTTAAAATAAAAGCATTTGAATTCTTCACTCTTCACTCTCCTTATTTTATAGGGTAACTTTATTTACCTTCCTGTTCCAGCTTCAGAGTCTTTGTGGTCTGATCACAAACCTCAGCAGGACCCCAGTACTGGATAGGACCAGGATAAACGTAAGAAGTTTCTCTTGCCCAAACATCACGCTTGGCAGCGAAAGCCTTGAATGGAGCACCATCAAGCTCGACGAGAGCCTTGCGGATAACAGGCTTCATCTCACCATTACGCTTCTCCATGTTCATCATCATAGTGATTGGCACACCTCCTGCCTTCCATTCATCGGTATTGGCTGTTGTGTTCTTTACGATGGCCATGTAACCAGTCTTGCCGTTGGCGATAAGCTGTGCAGCGCTGGTTCCAAGTGCGTAGCAGTAGTCTGCATCAAAGTTGGATGGAGCAGCGCAACGACCTTCGTAACCGAAGAAGTGATGCTGAGCGGCAAACTTACCTACGTACTTGCCTTCCTTCTTCCATTCGTCCAACTTGGCAGCAACCATCTCAGAGAGCAACTTCTCTGTCTCGATGAGAGAAACCTGAACGTTTCCGTGTGGGTCGCGGTCGAGAGAGAGCTGACGGGCAACACCCTCAGGAAGAGTAGCGAATGTCTCGGCATTCTCCTTAGAGAGGTGAGCCAGAATGTACTCACGCTGAGCATCCTTGTCCAAATCCTTATAGTCAGCACCATGAGCAGCCAAGAGGTCGTTCAGTTCCTCGATAAGACGACCGATAGCAGGGATAAATTCTATCAATCCTTCAGGAATCAGCACAACACCGAAGTTGTTACCGTCAGCAGCACGGTCGGCTACTACCTGAGCGATATTCTCTACAATCTGATTCAATGTCATATCCTTGGCCTCTACCTCCTCTGAAACAAGGCAGATGTTAGGCTGTGTCTGAAGCGCGCACTCCAAAGCAATGTGAGAAGCCGAACGACCCATCAACTTGACGAAGTGCCAGTATTTACGTGCAGAATTGCAATCGCGCTCAATGTTACCAATCAACTCAGAATAAGTCTTGCAGGCTGTATCGAAACCAAAAGAAGTCTCAATCTGATCGTTCTTCAAGTCACCGTCGATAGTCTTAGGACAACCGATTACCTGTACACCACACTTCTTGGCAGCATAGTACTCAGCCAATACGCAGGCATTGGTATTAGAGTCGTCACCGCCGATGATAACAACAGCCTGGATGTCCAACTCGCGGATAATCTCCAAACCCTTGTCAAACTGGTCGGTCTTCTCCAACTTGGTACGGCCAGAACCAATCATATCGAAACCACCAGTATTACGGTAGTCGTTGATGAAGTCGGCTGTAATCTCCATATAGTTATGGTCAACCAAGCCACCAGGCCCCATGAGGAAACCATAAAGGCGATTGGCAGGGTTCAACTTCTTCAATGCATCAAAAAGACCACAAATGACATTGTGACCGCCAGGAGCCTGACCGCCACTGAGGATAACACCCACGTTCATCTTGGTGTCGTGAGCCTCGTCACCAGGTACGAACTCTACGAGAGGCATACCATAAGTGTTAGGGAAGAGCTTCTTGATTTCTTCCTGATTGTCTACACTCTGAGTAGGAGCACCTTCTTTCACTTTTACGTTGCCCTGTAATCCTTTAGGGAGTTTAGGAAGGTAGGCTGCTCGTGCTAATTGCAATTCACTTTTTTCCATGTCTTTTAGAATTTATAATTTTTTATTTACTGAAACTTCAAAACATCTGCAAAAGTAATTTATTTTTTCCACATAAAGAAACAAATAAAGCTAAAAATGAGTTAAAGAGAACTTTTTTTTCATTCTTGTGCACGAATTACGAATAAAATTACTATCTTTGAGCATTGAAATCATATTGTCATTCATTTAAAGATAAAAACTATGGCTAATAAAAGAGATTTAAAACGTACAATCAATTACATCACCAGCGATATGTTCGCCGAGTGTGTAGCAGCTTCATTGTATAGCAGCAAACCAGCAGACGAAGACGTCGACGGCATTCTGACTGCTATTGTCATGATTCGCACAGACTTTATCTGCCGCGTGTCACATCCAGAGCCAGGCATGGAGCAGAAAAAGTACTATAAGAAGCTCATTGAAGACTTCAACAAGCAGGCCTGCGAGATTATTGACCAAATCAACAATCTGGATTAATTATTGGAAAGAATTCTGATTCTTACATTATTATATATAAGATAAGTTTTCTAACCAAAACTTCGAAACACACTGTAATGATTCAACAATTATCCAAATGGATACTCTATAAGCGCTTGGGATGGACCAAGGAGATTACCATAGCCCATCCCGAGAAGTATATTATCTGTCTTGCTCCACATACCAGCAACTGGGACCTCCTCATCGGACAACTCTACGCTCATGCCGAAGGAATCAAGAGCAACTTCCTGATGAAAAAAGAATGGTTCTTCTGGCCATTGGGATCCATCTTCCGCAAGATGGGAGGAATACCGGTATGGCGAAGCAAGCACACCAGCATGACCGACAACCTGGCTGAGGAAGCCCGCAAGCGAGACCACTTCTGTCTCTGCATCACACCCGAGGGAACCCGTTCGCTCAACCCTGACTGGAAGAAGGGATTCTACTTCATTGCCCTCAAGGCAGGAATTCCTATCCTGCTCTATGGCGCAGACTATCAGAAACGGCTCATTACGTGCACCAAGCAGATCATACCATCTGGCGACCTGGATGCCGACATGCGAGAAATCAAGTTGTACTTCAAAGACTTCAAGGGAAAGAAGCCCGAGAAGTTTACGATAGGCAACATATAAAAACTCTGATGAAAGAAAAACTCTACATGATACGACTGTTGACTTGCAGTTTAGCTGCATACTCATTCCTTTCCTTGCCCGTCGCAGCTCAGTCTGTGACGGGCAAGGTATACCTTGACGGCAACACAAGAGCATGGGAAGATATCAACTACGAGGGAGACCCATGGGTCTTCAACATGTCTCGCCCCTACTTTGTAACGCGTGGACTGCAGAACAGACACCTCTCGGTATGGGCATCGCACGGAAGATATTATGATGGAGACCAGAGAAGATGGAAATGGCAACGCCCCAACCTCTTCGGCACTACCGAGGACCTCTTCACGCAAACCATCGTGGTGCCCTACCTCATACCCATGCTGCAGAATGCCGGAGCCATAGTCTTCACTCCACGTGAGCGTGACTGGCAGAAGCATGAAGTGATCGTCGACAACGATGATGCCTTCAAACGCCCGTATTATGTTGAGACCGTCAACGGTAAAAAATGGAAAGACTGTGATTCCATAGGTTTCGCTGCCAGAAGAAGATATTATGAAGACAATCAGAATCCCTTTACCGACGGAACTGTAAGGAAGGCAAAAGCCACCAAGAAGAAGAACCATAGCGAGATAAGCTATCAGCCCGACCTGCCCGAAGCAGGCAAGTATGCTGTCTACGTAAGCTACCAAAGTCTGCCCAAAAGTGTGACCGATGCGAAATACATCGTCTACCACAAGGGAGAAGCAACCGAGTTTTCCGTCAACCAGCGCATGGGCGGAGGAACATGGGTCTACTTGGGCACATTCGACTTTGACAAGGGCTGCAATACACTCAACCGTGTGGTTGTAACCAATCAAGCTTCCAAACGAGGAGTGGTGACCAGCGATGCCGTACGTTTTGGTGGCGGCATGGGCAACATCCTGAGGGGCAACAACTCGAGCGGTATGCCCCGCTGCCTCGAAGGAGCACGATACTATGCACAGTGGGCAGGTGCTCCCTATCATGTATACGGAGGAAGAAAAGGAGCCAATGACTACGCCGACGACATCAACACACGCTCGCTGATGACCAACTGGTTGGGAGGCGGAAGTCCCTATATGCCTGCGCTTCAGGGCAAGAAGGTTCCTATAGAACTCTCACTTGCCGTACACAGCGACGCGGGTTACAACAAGGACGGAAAGACAACCTGGGGCTCCCTGGCCATCTGCACCACCAACTTCAACGACGGCATGCTGAACAGCGGCATCTCGCGCATGACATCCAAGGACTTGGCCAAGGCTTTGCTCAAGAATCTGGTCAGCGACCTTAGACAGCAGTATGGCGAATTCTCAGAGCGTTATCTCTGGGACCGCAACTACTCCGAGACCCGTTTGCCCGAAGTTCCTGCCGCCATCATCGAGACCCTGTCGCACCAGAGTTTCCCCGACATGAAGATTGGTCAGGACCCGATGGGCAAATTCACCATAGCACGCTCGCTCTATAAGACCATCTTGAGATATGTATGCACCAACCACGGTCTGCCCTATGTAGTTCAACCCCTTGCACCCAACAATTTCTCGGTAGAGATTGATGCCCAAGGAACAGCCCACCTGTCATGGAGTCCACAGACCGACCGCAGCGAGCCTACTGCCCAGCCTACATCGTATATTCTGTATACAGCTATGGGTAAAGGAGGCTTTGACAACGGACAGATCATTAAGGGAGCCTCTTGCAACATGAACTTGAAGCCGGGCAAACTTTATACTTTCAAGGTGGCGGCTCTCAACAGCGGCGGGGAGAGTTTCCCAACCGAGAAACTTTGTGCGCGATACGAGCCAGCAGCCACCAAGACGGTCTTGATCGTCAACAACTTCCATCGACTGGCAGCGCCTCAGGTGATCGACAACGACTCCCTGCAAGGATTCGACATGGAACAAGACCCTGGCGTAAGCTATGGATTGACGGCAGGATGGAGTGGTAAGCAACTTGTCTTCGACCGACAGAGGATGGGCAACGAGAGCAGTTCCGGCTTGGGCTATTCTGGCAACGAACTGGCAGGAAACTTCATTGCCGGCAACGATTTCAGTTATGTGGAAGAACATGCTCGCAGTATAGCTGCCAGCCAAAAATACAATGTGGCAAGCTGTTCGAGTGAATGTGTCGCAGCAGGAAAGGTGAAGATGAATGCCTACCCTGTAGTCGACCTCATCAATGGTTTGGAACGCTACGACGGTTACACACCCACCTATTACAAATCGTTCACCCCTACCCTGCAGCAACGGCTCAAGGCTTATACGCAGGGAGGCGGAGCCTTGCTGGTAAGCGGTTCCTATATAGGCAGCGACATGACCACACCCGATGAGAGGAACTTCCTGAGCGATGTGCTGAAAGTAAGTTATCCAACCAATGACAGCATCACACAGACTACCGACAGCGTATCGGGCTTAGGTCTACGTTTCGCTTATTACAACACGCTCAATGACAGGCATTATGCTGCCACACATCCCGATGTACTCTTGCCGACAACGACAGTTGGTACCGCTCCCTTCAGCGCCATGGTTTACACATCAGGCAGTAGCGCTGCAGTAGCATACAGGGGAAATGACTATCGCTCATTCACCATGGGGTTCCCCCTCGAATGTATCAACGAGGAAAAGACTCGCACAAGCATCCTCTTGGGAATACTCCGTTTTCTGACAGAGTAGGAACAGAGGCGCTAAGTTTACGCTTGTGTAAGCTAAAGATAAAAGTTCAATAAAGATAAAAACAACAACATAAAAACAGAAAGACTATGTACAAAATTCAAGCAAACCAGTCAGGCACACGCTCTATAGAAGTGAGCGACCTGCACCTTGAGACCATCGACAAATACCAGTTGCTCCGCAACCTCGTAGACAGCAACGGCATCATCGATGAGGGAGTATTGGAGAAACTCAAGCTCAACGTACGTGCCCTGCTCGAAGCGGACAACTGCCAGGACAAGGCATTGCTCGACTTGTGTCTCGACGTCATCTACAACAGTAACATGAAGGCACTCGGCCTTCACAACCTCGTCCTGCTCTATGTGGACTGGCTCGACAAACGTGCCGCCAACGAGGCAGAAGACACAAACGCAATAACAGACTAAAACGTAAGAATGGAATACAGACTGACAGATTTTCTGCCTACCACTAAGAAGGAATGCGAACTGCGAGGATGGGATCAGCTCGATGTCATCCTCTTCTCGGGTGATGCCTACGTGGATCATCCATCCTTCGGTCCTGCCGTCATAGCACGCACGCTCGAAGCTCATGGATACAAAGTAGCCATTGTACCTCAACCCGACTGGCATGGAGACTTTAGAGATTTCAAGAAACTGGGACGTCCCCGTCTCTTCTTTGGAGTCTCGCCAGGCGCAATGGACTCGATGGTAAACCGCTACACAGCCAATCGGCGTATGCGCCGCGAGGATGCTTTCAGTCCAGACTCACGTCACGACATGCGCCCCGACTATCCTTCTATCGTCTACACACAGATTCTCAAGAAACTCTATCCCGATGTTCCTGTATCATTGGGCGGCATTGAAGCCAGCATGCGCCGCATCAGTCATTATGACTACTGGCAGGATAAGCTGAAGAAATGTATTCTTTGTGATTCGGGTGCCGACATCATCCTCTATGGTATGGGTGAGAAGTCTATCATCGCCTTGGCCGAAGCACTCGACAGCGGTCGCACTATCAAGGAGATAAGAGACATTCCGCAGACAGTCTTTCTCTGTCGCGAGGACGAGATCCCCGGCGGTATCAAGGAAGATGACATCATGCTGCACAGCCATGAGGAATGCCTGCAGAACAAGAAAGGACAAGCAGAGAATGTACGTCATCTGGAAGAAGAATCGAACAAGGTTCATGCCCAGCGCATGATCCAGCCCGTGGATGGCAAGGTGGTGGTGGTCAATCCTCCATTCCCTACCATGACAACGGAGGAACTCGACGCCTCCTTCGACCTTCCCTATACCCGATTGCCTCACCCTAAATACAAAGGTAAGACCATACCTGCCTACGAGATGATCAAGTTCTCGGTCAATCTTCACCGTGGCTGTTTCGGTGGCTGTTCCTTCTGCACCATCTCTGCACATCAGGGCAAGTTTGTAGTTTGCCGCAGCAAGGAAAGCATCCTCAAGGAGGTGAAAAAGATTATCCAGATGCCCGACTTCAAGGGTTATCTGAGCGACCTCGGCGGACCATCAGCCAACATGTATGGAATGCATGGCAATAACCTCAAGGCATGTGAGAAGTGCAAACGACCTTCCTGTGTGAACCCACAGATTTGTCCCAACCTCAACACCGACCACAGCAAACTGCTCGACATCTATCATGCCGTGGATGCTCTGCCCGGCATCAAGAAGAGTTTTATCGGCAGTGGTGTGCGCTACGACCTGTTGTTGCACAAGAGCAAAGACGAGAAGATCAATGCCGCAGCCCGTCAGTACACTCGCGAACTCATTACCAAGCATGTGAGTGGTCGACTCAAAGTGGCACCAGAGCACACCAGCCCTGAAGTACTGAAGTTCATGCGCAAGCCGTCATTCGACCTGTTCTATGAGTTCAAGCGCATCTTCGATCGCATCAATAAGGAGGAAGGACTCAACCAGCAGATCATCCCTTACTTCATCAGTTCGCATCCTGGCTGTCATGAGGAGGATATGGCTGAGTTGGCTGTCATCACCAAAGGACTCGATTTCCATCTGGAGCAGGTGCAGGACTTCACTCCTACACCCATGACCATCTCTACCGAGACTTGGTATACTGGCTATGATCCCTACACGCTCGAACCGGTGTTCAGCGCTAAGACTCCAAAGGAAAAACTTGCCCAGCGCATGTTCTTCTTCTGGTACAAGCCTGAGGAGCGTCGAGCTATTGAGTCAGAATTGAAGCGCATTGGCCGTTCCGACCTGATAGCCAAGCTCTACGACAAACCATTGAGAGGTGGAAAAGGCAGAATGTCTCAAGCTCATTACGACGACAAGGCCATTGGCTCTACTTACGACAATCCAGGAGTAGGACGTGGAGCCAAAGGCAAGCGTGGCAGCAACCGACAGGAGAATCAGCATGGAGCCTACAGACAAGACTCACAACGAGGCGGCTATCGTCAGAATGTACAGAGAGGAAAAAACGAATATGCTCCAAAGGGTTATGGCAACGTGGGTTGTTACGACGAAGAGAAATATCTCAATGATGGCAAACCGCTGAACGGAAAGTCTGCCAACATCCGTGATGTTGTGGCGGCTGCCAGGGCCGAATTACACGAAGCCAAAGCCAAGGGTGCCGGCTTCTTCAAAAACAAAAAGAAGAAAAGCTTCAATCCCAACTTCGACAGCAACAACCGAAACAAAAGAGGAAAGAAATAAAGGAGTTAAAGGAGTTAAGACAAATGTCTCATTGCTTATGCTGTTGGACATTTGTACTTCAACTAAACAATAAACTAAGTAATAAAGCTATTGTCTTAACTCCTTTAACTCCCCTAACTCCTTTAACTCCCTTAACTCCTGCAAAAATCTCCCTTAACTCCTTATTAACTAAAGTTTCGCAAGTGGTTTAAGTACGGGCTGAAGGCCCAAAAGTTCCAGAAGCAGCACGCCCTGAAAGGGCAAAACCTCCTAGCCCAGGGCATCGCCCTGGGTAATTACGGACGCAAACCTGTCGCCCTGTAAGGGCAAAAGCTTTAAAACTCCAGGCAAAACATTAAGCTTTTGCCCTTACAGGGCGCCTTGCTGATTCTGGAGCTTTTGGGCCTTCAGCCCGTACTTGAACCACATGCGAAACTTCAGTCTCTAACTTAATGCCACATTTTTACTTGGCAACAAAGGAAGAAAATACGTTCCGATGCAGTAAAAAATGCGTCCCGATGTAGCATTTGCTACGTCCCGACGCAGCAAAAGATACGTCCGGACGTAGTACAAGCTACGTCGGGACGTAATTTCAGCTTTATGAAAACGGCTGCATAGAAACAGAAAAAAGTGTGAATTGAACTTGTTTTTGCAAACTGTAATCGGGTGTGACAAAAAATCGACAATTAACTAAATTTATGAACATATATGCTAAAAAACATAGATATTTCATGTTAAATATTTAATTTTTAAACGATTATCTTGGGTAAATAAGAAAATATTCGTAATTTTGCACCGATTTAAGTTAAATAGGTATTTCCATGCGTGCATTTTAGTGAAAGAATGTATAAATGGAGGGGCGAAGTGTCGCCCTGAGTGCTTTCGGCTTTTACCAAACGAGAAAAAAAATGAGAAAAAAAATAATAATTATTAATTAATAAACTTGAAACAAAACAAGGATGAGAAGATTAACTCTTTTACTTGTCTCACTTGTATTGTTGTCTATCCAATCGGTCTTGGCGCAGAGTTTCAGCGTCAAGGGTACAGTCGTGTCTGCTGAAGACAACGAACCGATGATTGGTGTGACCATTATGCAAGAGGGAACATCAAATGGCGTAGTGACCGATATTGACGGTAACTATACCATCGAAATTAAGGGTGCTTCGAAGGCTACGCTTGCCTACTCGTATGTGGGATGCGTTACGCAGAAGCACGTTGTGAAAGCGCAGACAAATACGCTCAACATCACCCTTGCTTCGGATTCCAAGATGATGGACGAAGTGGTTGTGGTGGCGTATGGTGTGAGAAAGAAGGGAACCATTGCGGGTTCCGTGTCTGCCGTAAAGTCTGAAAAGATAGAAAATGTGCCAGCGGCAAGCTTCGACCAAGCTTTGCAGGGACAGAGTACTGGTTTGCAGGTCATCTCTTCTTCAGGTGAACCTAGCAAGGCGGCTACTTTCCAGATCCGTGGTACCAACTCTATCAACTCCGGCAAGTCGCCACTCTTTATCCTCGACGGCGTGCCAATCTCAAGTTCAGATTTCAATACCTTGAGTCCTAACGACATCGAAAGTATCTCTGTATTGAAAGATGCCTCTTCTACCTCTATCTATGGTGCCCGTGCGGCAAACGGTGTGGTTGTGATTACATCGAAGCGAGGATTGGCGATGGATAAGGCGAAGATTACGCTCCGTGCTCAGTATGGTTTTTCTGAGTTGGCTCAGAACAACTGGAAGATGATGAATACCGATGAGCGTATCCAGTTTGAGAAAGAAGTAGGTCTGGATACAGGTAAGGATTACAATCTCCTTTCAAGAGTAAACGTAAACTGGCTGGACGAGGTATTCAACGACCGCGCTCCGCTGCAGAGCTACGAACTTTCTATCAACCGTGCTACCGACCGCTTGAACTACTATGTTTCTGGTGGTTTTTATGATCAGGATGGTATTGCGCAGAATTCAACCTTCCGCCGTTACAACATCCGCACCAATGCTGATGTAAAGGCAGGCAAGTGGTTGAAGGTAGGTACCAACACCATGGCAGCCTACGAGGAGGCTCAGCAGGCTGACGACGGCAGTTATACTACCGTTACTCCTATCTCAGCATGCCGATTCATGTTGCCTTACTGGAATCCATACGCTAAGGATGGCAGTCTGGCTTCACTTTCAGCAGGCAACTGGGCAGGAACCAGTGAGAACCCTATCGTTTACATGGGCATGAATCCTATCAAAAACAAGAAATATAAGGTGCTCTCTACCATGTATGCTGAAATCTATCCGATAGAGAATCTGACTATCCGTACTCAGTTCGGTGCCGATTTCACCCATTCTACAGCGTTCCTCCAGTCGTTCCCAAGTCTCTCTTCAAATAACGGACAGGGTACTGCGGCACGCCAGAGCAGCGATGCCATCAACCTGACAGAGACTACTACGGCTAACTACCGTTTCACTCTGAACGATATCCATTCGTTCAACGTGATGCTTGGTCAGGAGGCTGTCAATTTCCACTCAGAGGGTTTCCAGGTATATTCCAAGGGTCAGACCAGCGATCTTCTGACCAACGTATCATCAGGTACACGTGCCAGCCGCTGGGCAGATTCATCTTCTGACTACTCTTACCTGTCATTCTTCATGCGTGGCGAGTATAACTATAAGGAGCTCTACTATGCCGACTTCTCTCTGCGTACTGATGCTTCTTCACGTTTCGGTAAGGATCATCGCTGGGGTACATTCTGGTCGCTCGGTTTCATGTACAACGTGAAGTCTACCGACTGGCTGAAGGATATGAAGTGGCTCAGCACAGCCCAGATTGCCGTAAGTACCGGTACATCGGGTAACTCTGAGATTCCAAACTATTATCACCTGGCTTTGGTTTCTGGTGGTGCCAACTACGATAATACTGCCGGTTTCTCTCCATCACAGAGTGGTAACGAGGAATTGGGTTGGGAGTCAACATGGGCAAACAACTTCGCCCTCCGTTTGGGCTTCCTCGACAGAATCAACTTCAGCTTCGAGGCTTACTACAAGCGTACTTCCAATATGCTGATGCGCGTTCCTGAGTCTTATACCGTTACCGGCGAGGGCTATCGCTGGAAGAACGTAGGTGTGATGGCTAACAAGGGTATCGAGTTGAGCGCTGACGGTGATGTAATCCGCACACGCGACTTCACCTGGAATGTAAGTGCCAACGTATCTTACAACCAGAACCGATTGAAGGAACTCTATAACGGTGTAACCGAGTATGTAAACTCAACCACCGGTTTGAAGTATGTGGTAGGTCACTCAGTAAGCGAGTTCTTCCTGAACCGTTATGCCGGTGTGAACCCAGCGAATGGTGAGCAGCTCTGGTATGATAAGGATGGCAACGTGACCAACGAGTTCCGTGAGAGCGACAAGGTGATGACAGGCAAGACCTATGATGCACCTTGGATGGGTGGTTTCGGTACAAGCTTCCGTTGGAAGGGCTTGCAACTTTCTGCCCAGTTCAGCTGGATTGGTACACGCTACGTGATCAACAACGACCGTTACTTCGAGGAGAGCGGTGTAACCTTCGGTACTGCTTACAACCAGTCAAACCGTCTGTTGTACGACCGTTGGAAGCAGCCAGGCGATATTACCGACATCCCACGTTGGGGCGAGGTAACCCAGCTCGACGACCGCTTCTTGGAGAATGCATCGTTCCTCCGTCTGAAGAATCTCAGTCTGTCCTATTCATTGCCACAGAGTTTGTTGCGCAAGACCAACTTCTTCTCTATGGTCAGAATTTACGGTCAGGCACAGAACCTCTTCACCGTAACCGGTTTCAACGGTCTGGATCCTGAGGTTTCATCCAATATTTACCAGGCACAGTATCCGGCATCACGCCAGTTTACTCTGGGTGTTGAATTGCAATTCTAACCAAGAAAGGAGAAAAAAATGAATATCAAAAATATAAAGACATACATCCTGTCGGGAATCCTAGCCCTCTCGATGTCTTCCTGTCTTGATAAGTATCCTGAGGATTCTATCCGCATGGACCAGGCTATCAATACGGTGGGCGACATAGACAAGCTGGTGTACGGTATCTACGACAGTTTCAAGAGCAGCGCCCTCTATTCGGGCAATCTGACAATCCTGCCAGATCTGCAGGCAGACTTCGTGTACTGCGTGAAGGGCTACTCTAATGCCTATGGCGATATCTACCGTTGGAAAGATATCAAGGCTACCAACACCGACATCGAGGCGGTATATGCCGATCTTTATGGTGTTATCAACAATGCCAACTTCCTGCTTGATAATGTAGATAAGGTAAAGGCAAACACCAACAGTGATAAGGAGCTCGACAAGCTGGAGCAGTGTGAGGGCGAGGCTTATTTTGCCCGTGCCCTGGCTTACTCAGAACTGATCAAGTGTTTCTGCAAGGCTTATGACAGCGATGAGCAGGCTGCGAAGGAACTTGGCGTTGTACTCACAGAGCACTATTACGGCAATGAGCCACAGAAGAGAGCCACTCTGAAGGAATCATACGATTTCGTATTGAGAGACCTTGACAAGGCTGCCGAATATCTGAAGGTAGATGAAGACTTCACAGGAAGTCTCTACAACGAGATTTACTTCAACGAGTATACCTGTCATGCCTTGCGTGCGCGCGTATCCTTATATATGCACAAGTATGATGATGCCATCAAGTATGCATCTAAGGTAATCGGCAGTAAGTATTATACGTTAGAGAAGGCTTCTTCCAACACTTATACAAACCAGGTGAACGATTATAAGTATATCTGGACCTATGGTGATTCGCGTGAGGCTATCTGGAAGGTAGGTTTTACCGTGAACAGCTATGGCGGTGCACTGGGTACCATCTTCGATAACTACAACTATGTAACTTATCGTCCAGACTATGTGCCTGAGACATGGGTCATTAACTCATTCGACGCCAATGACCTCCGTGCTGCAGCCATCTTCACAACCCGTGTAACAGGTTATGAGCACGGTTTGCAGTGGCCTTTGTTGAGCAAGTATTTCGGCGATGCAGAATTCCTGAGCAACAATATCCTGCATGTTCATCAGCCAATGGTATTCCGTCTGTCAGAGCAGTATCTGATTCGTGCTGAGGCTTACGCCATGAAGGGGGACTATAGTAAGGCAGGTAAGGACATCTCTACCTTGCGTACAGCCCGCTACTCATCTTACGGTGGTAACACCTCGATGAGCGAGAGCAACGCCATGAAGATAATCGAGGCAGAGCGTGTGAAGGAACTCTATATGGAAGGCTTCCGTCTGAACGACCTCAAGCGCTGGCACAAGGGATTTGAGCGTAAGGCTGCCGACCAGCCTGCTGCCAACTTCGTGCAGAGCAGTCTGAAGGTTGAAAAGGATGACCCTCTCTTTGTCTGGCCAATTCCTCAGCATGAGCTTGAGGCTCCAGGTTCTGAGATTCAGCCTAATGAAAGTAACAAATAAAATAAGGAGACGATCATGAAGAAAATAATGATGGGATGTTTGGCAGCCGTAGCTGCACTCATCGCTCTTGTGAGTTGTTCACAGGATTATACCACTTATGCTGGTCCAAGTCATATCATGTTCTCTGATACGCTCTATCAGTATGCTGTACAGGAAAGCAATGAGGTTTTCAATGTGCCTGTATCTGCAACCGAAAAAGCTGACTACGACCGCACCTTCGGCGTGGAGGTAGTAGACAAGCAGAGCAATGCCATCGAGGGTAAGCATTACCGCATCCTCAACAACACCGTTACAATCAAGGCGGGCGAGATGGTAGGAAATGTGAAGGTTCAGGGTATCTATGATAACATCGGCAAGACCGATTCGCTCGGCTTCACCCTGAAACTGGTGATTCCGGAGAAGTATAACTGGACAGATCTCTATAAGGACTATACCCACGTGGTAATGCAGAAGTATTGTCCTTTCGATATCCACAACTTCTCAGGCTGGTGTAAGGTAACATCTACTTTCTACAGCCAGTATCTGAACAACGTAACTGACCGTCTGATCAAGACAGAGGTGGTGGAAGGCGAGGAGAATACCATTCTCCTGAAGGATGTTTACTATAAGGGCTACAACTTGAAGTTGAAGTTCAACACCAAGAACATTCTTGAGCCAAAGGTAGAGATGGACGACCAGATAGCCGGTGAAACCGGCGAGGCGTTCGGTACCATCTATGGAGACGGCAAGCTGCGCATCAGTCAGCCTTCTCTCTATACCTCTTATTATAGTACCAATGAGGACTTTGTATTGCAGTATGTTGTTATGAGTGTAAACAACAAAGATGGTTCATTATTCGGTAATGTAGGTACCTTTATCACCGTATTTAAATGGATCAGCGATGCAGAGGCAGAGAAATTGAAAGAACAAGGATATTAATCGTAGAATAAAAAGAAAATGAAAACATTGATTTCAAAATATTGGCTCGTATTGATGGCGCTGGTATCAGTGACTCTGTTCACAGCTTGTTCCAGCGATGACGACGATGCCGTAACTCCTGTGTTCCCACAGGTACAGCCTATCGCCGGTGAAGCTGGCGAAGTGAAAGAGTTTACTTTCGAAGCTAACGAGAGCTGGAGCCTTTCTTCAGACAAAATCTGGTGTAAACTGATACAGGGCGAGAAAGCAGACGCCTTCGTTATCAATGGTACTGCAGGCAAGCAGACTATCAAGGTTAAGATTACTGATGATGATGCCAGCGATGACATGAGCGTGGCTCAGCTCTTCCTGAGCATGGGTGGTCAGAAGGTTGCCATCGCTGAGGTTAAGCGTTCGGCTGCCGGCTATAAGTTGCAGGTATTCGATGCGGCTGGCAATGATATCACCGAGACAGGTATCACTGTAGGTTACAATGTATACACCAAGTTTACCGTAAAGTCAAACTTCCGTTTTGCTGTTACCAATACTCCAGCTTGGGTAGACTTGGAAGGCGGCTTCCTGGTAGGTACACCTAACGAGGCTGTAGTTGGCGGTGTTTCCTTCAAGGAGAATCAGGGCGTAAGTGCTAAGTATGCCATCGCTAAGGACGGCAACTACACCATCACCTTCACTTCTGAGGATGGCAAGGCTGCTACAACCATACCTGTTATCTATAATGGTATGACTACCAGCACCATGGATGTTACTTATCCAACCTCTACACAGTGGGCAGTATGGAATGTATCTCTCGATGGTAAGGTGTTCACTCAGAATGGTTCTAGCCTGACTGGTGGTGATACCAACGATTTTACCTTCTACAACTTTGTTCCTTTCAAGCTCAATACGCTTAATGATGAATATCAGCTAGTAGTCTTCGAAAGTAAAGAGAACGGTCTGTTCGAGGATACATCTGGTGCTGTGAAACTGAAGGGTGAAAAGGGTGACGTTAAGCTCACTATTGAGCCTTTGAGCAACGGAAGCCGTGAGTTCCTGGTTTATGCATTGCCACAGAGCGTTTACGCAACTTTTGAGAACGGTCTCGATGAGATGCTTGAGAACGACTTCACAAGCGTGAAGAGCGATTACGACCGTTACTTCCTGATGGATGTTGTACAGAAGGAGGCCAACTCTTCTGCTGATGATCAGTCTGCAGCACCGACAATCTTGAAGATGAACTACTTGCCAGTAGAGTGCAAGAAGGATAAATCAATGTATGGTTCTGTCATATCAGAAGTATTTGGCTACAATGGTGACGAAATATATGTCGCTCAGTCAGAAGTAGGAAGCTCTCTTACAGTTAATCCTAATATCAAGGATTGGGATCCTACCACTATGATGGAGACAGGCTATCTTACAGTTATGGATAGCGACGGAAAAGATGTTTATGCAGAGCCTAGTATGGATACGAATAATAACTGGGTATTCTTCGTAAAGGTTCCTGCTGCTACTCCGATATTTATGGTATTCGAGGACAACGGAACTCCTGTAAAGGTTCTTGTTGTTGAATCTCCTGGTGAGGGAATGAGTAAGAAACATACTTCTATCAGAAAAATTAGAAAGTAATGAACAGAATGAAAATATTTTCAAAGGCACTCTTGTTGCTCTTGGTCTCTCTCCTGACCTTTGCAGCAACAAGTTGCTCGGATGATGAAACCGGAGGCTGGGACGGCACATACGGATATGTGCAGTTCACGCTCAGCAAGAAGGTTTCTTCTAGAGCTACCCGTGCTACTGCCCTTGACAAACTTGAGAAACTGGATGATGCCAAGAAAATCAAGGTGGTCATGAAGCACAACGGTACAACTGTCTCTCAGACACTGGTGCTCAATTCTTATAATTCAGAGAATGCAGAGTATGGTCTGAGAAGTGAAAAACTGCAACTCGCTTCGGGTACTTACACCGTCATCGGTTTCTATCTCTATGATGCTGTAGACGAGGAGTTGCTGGCTTCTTCTGCCGGCGAAACATTCACTGTAGTAGGTGGCGGTCTGGAAGTACAGAACCTCATGGTGGAGACTGTGGAGCGTGGTAAGGTGAAGTTCAATCTCGTGAAGGAGTGGGAGAAGACCCGTGCCGGTGGTACTGAGTATCTCTTCTCTAACATTCGTCTCGTTGACGTCAGCGTAACCAACCTCTTTACCCGTGAGACCTATACCTTCCCTGAACTGAAGGTGAAATACAAGGAGGGAAGCAAGGAGAATCAGAATCCTGACAATGAGAACGATAAGTATATGGACACAGGTACAGCTTACTGCGATTCTACCGTATGGCTGCCTGCCGGTACTTATCAGGTTACCTCATATACCACCTACGGCAAGACAGGTGCGGTGAAGACCAAGTATGAGACCCAGCCTGTAAAGGGTGAGGCTTTCATTATAGAGGACAATCAGCTCAATGATAAAGCTCAGGTGCCTATCCTCCTTTCCAAGACAAAGGAGTATATCAAGGACTATGAGGCGTTGAAGGCTATCTGGGAATCTCTCCAGGGTAAGGAGTGGAGCTTCTATGGCGATGCTACCTTCAAGGGAGCTAACTGGAACTTCAACAAGGAACTCGATATGTGGGGTGAACAGCCGGGCGTAACGCTCAACAGCAACGGCCGTGTCATCGGTCTTATCATTGCCGGTTTCGGTGCAAAGGGAATCGTACCTGATGCCATCGGACAGCTGACAGAACTCCAGGTGCTCAACCTCGGTTCTCACGATGAGAAGATTGGTGCCAACATCTTCAATGATTATGATGCAAACAGTCTGACTGCAGCAAAGAAGAGCAGCATGCGTCACGACTATGAGAACAAGTTCCTGAAGTATGACCCACGTGCCAACATGTCGGAGATGATTGTAAAAAGCTACAACTCTGATCCTAAGGTGGCACCGAAGAACAGAATCAAGAAGGACAGCCGCATCAACCTGAAGGATGCACAGATCGGTACGTTGACCAACCGCATCACCGGTATTTCAAAGGCCATCTACCGTCTGACCAAATTGCAGCAGTTCTACATCGGTAACTCTTCTATCACATCCGATGAGGTTTGTGCGAAGTTCTACAATGCTGACGATCCTGTTTATGGTAAGTTTGCACAGGAGTTTAAGGAAGAGGATTGGGACAAGATGGAAAACCTGACCGATATCGAACTTTACAACTGTCCGAAGATCAGTCACATTCCAGACTTCTACTATAAACTCCCTAAATTGCAGGCGATGAACCTGGCACGATGCAAGGGTATCTCAGCCAACCAGTTGAGAAGCGACTGGACCCGTCTGGCTACCGAGAAGACCGGTAAGACACTCCAGATTCTCTATATGAGTTACAACAACCTGGAGGAGTTCCCTGAGTATTCTGACTTGAAAAAGATGGTGAATCTCGGTCTGCTCGACCTGGCTTACAACAACATCAAGAAGGTACATCCGTTCGGTTCTGAGGTAGCACTTTCTTCACTCTATCTGAACAACAACCAGATTGAAGAGATTCCTGCTAATCTCTGTGCCTTTACGGATGATGTAGAGAGTCTGACCTTCGCTCATAACAAACTGAAGAAGATTCCGAATATCTTCGATGCAAGTTCTGTTCGCGAGATGGGTTCTGTAGACTTCTCTTACAACGAGATTACAGGTGTAGATAATAGTCATGGTACCTACAAGGGTATTAATGCAGCTTCAGTCAGTCTGTCAAACAATAAGATAGAGAAGTTCCCTTCAGAGCTGTTTACAGCCGGTTCGCCAATCACAACCATCGATTTGAGCGGCAACCAGATGCGCACCATCCCTAAGGGTTCCATCAAGGGCAAGAAGGCTTATCTGCTGCAGGTCATCGACCTCCGATTCAACAAGTTGACATCCCTCTCTGATGACTTCCGCTCAACCACATTGCCATACATTACCAATATGGACTTGAGCTACAACTGCTTCACCGAGGTGCCAACTCAGCCATTGAACAGTGCCGTGCTCCGTGCCTTTGCCATCAACCACCAGCGTGATGAGAATAACGACCAGCGTTGCCTGCGTACATGGCCTACAGGAATCACAACCTGTCCGAGCCTGATCCAGTTCCAGATTGGTTCCAACGATATCCGTAAGGTAGAAGAGACACTGACCTCTCACCTTTATATCCTGAATATCGCAGACAACCCTAACATCTCTATCGATGTAACCAGCGTCTGCCCATACATCAAGGCAGGTATGTATAAGCTGTTCTACGACAAGAATCAGGACATCCGCGGTTGCGATGCTTTGGATCTCGAAAATTAAACCCTATAAGAAAGTAGTAATATGAAATATATGAATAAACTGACATTAGGTATCGTTCTCGCTGCCGGGCTTTTCACAGCCTGCAGCGATAAGGATGATGTCGAAATCCCAGGAGGACTGGCGCTCGATAAAGAGGAGATAGCCATAGGCCCTCAGGGGGGAACAGAGCAGATTGCCATCGCTGCCTCACAGGACTGGGTAGCAAATACCTCTGAGCCTTGGCTGATGCTTTCGCCTGCCAACGGCGTGGGTTCTGTTGAGGGTACCATCAAGGTGGATTCTACTCTTTCCAACACGCTTCGCAGCACAGAACTCAGCTTCCAGGGTGCCAACGGACAGAGTCGCAAGCTTACCATCACCCAGTTCGGTTATGGCAAGCAGATCTTCCTGAAGGATCCTGTTGTAGAAATCGAAAACTCCGATTCTTACGATAAACGTGCTTTCGAGAGTCTGATTTCTGCCAACGTGGAATGCAAGATTGGTAAGATTGAGTATTCTTTCGAGGGTGATCTGACCGATGCCGAGAAGGCAGAGAACGAGAGCGAGCACTGGCTCCTGAACAGTAAGGATGAAGATAAGCTGACAGGTACTAACCTGGGTATCGTGTTGGACAGAAAGTATCGTCCTCGCAGCGTGAAGTTCAAGTTCCGCTGGGCAATGAATGTGGTTCCTGCCGTTCGTGTGGCTAAGGTTCATCTCGTGCCAGTCAAGGCTGAAGACCAGCTGGTAGATGCAGATGGCAATCCTACAGATGATGTTATCCTGACCGTTCGTCAGAAGGCAGCACCAAAGATTGAGGACAACCGTGCCGGTGACTCTCTCTCTGTCATCATGATCAACCAGAAACTGGGTAGCATTGCTACCTTCGATTCCAGCGATAACATGCGCAACTGGAGCGGCGTAACGCTCTGGGAAGCTACTGATGGTTTCGTGAAGGATCATCCTGAGGCTTTAGGACGTGTACGTTCTGTCAAGTTCAGCATGTTCAACCTCAAGAGTGGCGAAACTCTTCCTAAGGAAGTGGGCAACCTCAAGTTCCTGGAGTCATTCTCTGTTGCTGCCAACGAGAACAACCAGATTCGTGAGGTGAAGCTCGGTGATGAAATCTGCTCGCTGAAGTATCTGAAGAATCTTACCGTTCAGGCTTACGGCCTGACTCAGTTGCCTGCTGACTTTGCTAAACTGGGTAGCAGCCTTGAAACGCTCAACCTGGTAAGTAACAACTTCAACAAGTTGTCGGATATCACCAATATCGTCAACGAGAAGAACTTCCCTAAGTTGCGTAACCTCATTCTCTATGCACAGCGCCGTACGGATGTTGTCACCAACATCGCTTCGCTGGGAGAAAAGAACGCATCAGGCGTCTATGTTTATAATAACTATCCTATCGGACTGTATGGAAAGGTAAATGCCGGATCCGCAGACCGCCAGGCGCTTCTCAAGCTCCTGACATGGGATAAGTTGAATACACTCGAGTTGTCTTACTGCTTCCTGGAGGGTGAACTTCCTACCGATGAAGAGATGACTGAAGCTTTAGAGGCTGCTGGCAAGGCTACCCGCTACAGCAGGGCAGACTTCTCTACCAATAAGGCTGATTATCTCGACAAACTGGTAGGTGATACCTGTAAATGGTTGCTCTCTGGCTGGGATAATCCAGTAACTTGCAAGCACAAGGATGGTTCTGTAGTTTATGAGGATGTTTATCCTCTTCAGGTGCCACGTGTATTGCCTAACTGCCGTCAGTTGTCGCTCAACCTTAACTTCCTGACAGGTGCGGTGCCAAAGTGGATTCTTTATCATCCACATCTGGTAGAATGGACTCCTTCTATCATGATCTTCAACCAGCAGCCTAAGGGTAAGAACAGCGATGGCGCTGCCGTTGGTTTCTCTAATATGACAGAGGATAGCTTCAGTTTCGATTACTTCTACGGAACCAGCGACCCAGGCAGCAAGTGGGAGGTTCCGGGTGTAGCTTATCCGCTCTACTACCGCACATACGTGGCAGCAGGCGATATTGATGAAGCTGCGCTGATGGCTAAGTACAGGAGAAACAAGAAAAAGTAAGATAAACATAAAAACAATATAGAAGCAAACAATGAAGAAAAAGTTTTTCTATATAGCAATGGTCGCATTGGCATTGACAGGCTGTTCTGACAGCCTGTCAACCATCGGCTCTTCTGACGGCAATTCAGAAATCACCATCCCGGCAGATGCTGAGGCGGGTGAACTGCTGATTAAGTTCAGTCCGGAGATGAGCGACATCCTCGACCAGGCACAACTGAGCAAGACCCGCGCCGGAAAGGCTACCCGTTCGGGTATTCCTTCTACCGACGAGGTGCTCGACATCCTGGGAAGCTACAGCTTTGAGCGTGTGTTCCCGGTAGATGCAAATACTGAGGCAAGAACCCGCGAGGCGGGACTCCACCTCTGGTATACGGTGAAGTTTAATAAGGGAACCGACCTGAAGGCGGCTGCCGAGCGCCTGAAGCAGTTGGGCGAAATCTCAAAGGTTCAGACCAATGGTCGCATCAAGCGTGCTTACAATACCGACAGCAAGCGCATCTATCTCAGCGATAAGGCGCTTCAGCAGAAGTCTACCCGCGCAGCAGCCGAGGGCGAGCCAAACGACCCAGGCTTTGCCAGCCAGTGGCACTACCGCAACCTGGGTGAGGGCAACTATGACTTCGAGAATCTCAATAATAATCACGTAGGCGCTAAGGCTGGATGTGATGTGAATGCACTTGAGGCATGGAAGACCTGCACCGGTGATCCTTCTATCATCGTGGCTATTCTCGATGAGGGTGTGATGTATACTCACCCTGATCTGGCAGCCAACATGTGGTGCAACCCGGGCGAAAGTGTTCAGGGTGCCCAGACTGACGGCGACGGAAACGGTTATGAGGGCGACCTTCATGGCTACAACTTCGTTACTGAGAGCGGCGATATTACCTGGACTGATGCCAATGACACCGGTCATGGTACTCACGTAGCTGGTACCATTGCAGCCGTAAATAATAATGGTAGAGGTGTTTGTGGTGTAGCTGGTGGTGACGGAACTCCTAACTCTGGTGTCAAGATCATGTCATGCCAGGTGTTCTCTGGTCAGAACAGTGTAACCTTGGCAGGCGAGGCGAGAGCCATCAAGTATGCTGCCGATAATGGTGCTGTCATCCTGCAGTGCAGTTGGGGTTACAACTCTTCAGAGTCTAGCATCATCAACGGTTATACTCCGGGTCCTGCTACCGAGAAGGAATGGGCTGAGACCTATCCGCTGGAGAAGGAAGCTCTGGATTACTTCATCAACAATGCCGGTTCGCCTAATGGTGTCATCGACGGTGGTATTCCAGTCTTCGCAGCCGGTAACGAGTATGCTGGCAATCCTGCTTTCCCAGGTGCTTACTCTAAGTGCGTCAGCGTATCTTCATTAGCTGCCGACTATACTCCAGCCTGCTACACTGATTACGGTTCGCTCGTAACCCTGAGCGCTCCTGGTGGCGACTTGGAATATTACAGCAAGATTGGCGAGCAGGAAGATGAATACTGGGCAGAGACGACAACCGAGCAGAAAGGTGCTGTGCTCTCTACGATGATCCAGAACGGTAAGCCTGCTTACGGCTACATGGAGGGAACCTCTATGGCTTGTCCTCACGTTTCGGGTGTGGCTGCCTTGGGTCTCGCTTATGCTGCCAAGACGAACCGTCATTATCGTGCTGCCGATTTCGTAGCCCTGATGAAGAAGTCTGTAAAGGAATTGGATAGTCATTATCAGAATGGTGCAACCAAGACCTACTATATGAACCATACTACCGTGGGTGCTTCGCCAGAGATTGTACAACTCTCTAAGTACATCGGCAAGATGGGTGCTGGTCTGATTGATGCTGCTCAACTCTTGAATAACATCAAGAACAAGAAACTCAGTTCTGATATGAAGTTGCCTAACGTGTATGTGGGCATCGAGAAGACTGTTTCTCTCAACCTCGCTGCATATTTCGCAGGTCAGACAGAGGGATTCTCTTGCTCTGTAGCGAATGGTAGCGTAGCTTCTGCTTCAGTAGATGGCAAGACGCTCACCGTGAAGGGACTCGCTGCCGGAAGCACATCGCTCACTGTAACAGCTGCCGATGGTACCAGCCAGACCGTAGTTGTGACCGTTAGAAAGAGTGCCGGTAACAATGGTTGGATGTAATTGGATGTAATATGAAGATATTTGCTTTCCTATCGCTTTTCTTCCTGGCTTTGCCTGTTACGGTGAATGCGCAGGAGGAACTGCTGAAGTTTGAGCATCCGCTTATCGATGCAGGTACGATGACCGAGGACGATGCGCCTCGCACCTTCACCTTCACAGGTAAGAATGTGAGCAAGAAGATACTGCACATCACACAGGTGAGAACCACCTGTGGATGTACCAGTTCTTATGTCAGGGGCGATGTGATGAAGCCTGGCGATACCTGTCAGGTGCAGCTCACCTTCACGCCTAACCGCTATCCGGGCACCATCAATACGGGTGCTTATCTCTATCTGAAAGAGGTGGAGGGACAGCCTGCCGTTAAGCTCGCCTTAACGGGAAAGGTGCTGCCGGGTGCTGACCAGTGGGCACGCTATCCGCACAAGATGGGCGTACTCAGACTGAAACAGGCGAAGGCAAGTATCACAGAGGTAAAGCCGGGCACAGAGCCTGAGGCACGCATCCTCTGCGGAAACAGCGGCGACAAGCCGCTCCGTATATCCAGCCTCCTTCTTCCTCCTTATGCCCGTCTTACGACAGAACCTGAGGTGATAGAACCGGGTGATGAGGCTGACCTCGTCATCACCATCATAGCCGATAAGATTCCGGCTACGATGCCCGAATCCTTCACCTTCCCTGTTATTCTGGAGGGCTTGGACGCCCGTCCGTCTGACAGAACGATACAGGTCGTTGTAAAGTTAGAAAGGTAAAAAAGGAAAAAAGTAAAAAAGAAAAAAATACCAAGACAATGAAATATTTGAAAAAACTCTTCACCCTCCTGGTGATTGCTTTGTTTGCCTGCGGCTTTGCAGCCTGCAGCAGCGATGATGAGGAACCGGAGGAGCCTTCTCTGGAAGTTACACCTGCCAATCTTCATGGAACATGGGAGTTGGCTGAGTGGAACGGTAAACCTCTTGCTGAGGGCACATACTGCTACATCGTTTTCAACCGCAAGGACCAGACTTTCGAGATGTATCAGAAGTTTGACAGTATGTATGGTCGCCATATCACCGGTTCGTTCGCTATCAAGAACAATCCATACCAGGGCTACATCATCAGCGGAAGCTATGATAACGGTAAGGGCGACTGGTACCAGAGTTATCTCGTAACCCGTCTCCTGGCATCGGGTTCCATGATATGGACCGCCAAGGACAATGTTACCGACATCAGCCGCTACAAGCGTTGCGATGAGGTACCTGCCGAGATACTCAAGGATTGTAAAGATCTCACTGAAGAATAAAAAAAAGAGCGAATTATCTGCAAATTCTGCGGATTATTCGCTCTTTTTTTGTATCTTTGCCCTCAAACTTATCATCAGGTTCAAAGTTTAAGGATATGATATTAACGATTACAGGTTCAGACAGCACCGGAGGCTCTGGTGTGCAGGCGGACATCAGGACGATTGCCGAGTTGGGCGGTTATGCTGTTTCGGCGATAACCAGCATCACTGTGCAGAATACGCTCGGTATTCAGGAGTTCTTCGATATTCCAGCCGAGATTGTTTCGGGGCAGATTGAGGCTATCATGAACGATATGCAGCCTGATATAGTGAAGATTGGTATGATACGCAGGGTGGAAACGCTGAATGTGGTCATCGATGCGTTGACCAAGTACCGTCCTGCCCATATCATCTATGCCCCTGCCATCTGGTCGAGCCAGGGCGATGCGCTGATGACGGAAGATGTGGTGAGCCAGATCAAATACCGTCTGCTGCCGCTCTGTTCTGTCGTCGTGTCACGCAAGAAGGAGAGCGACATCATTCTGCAGAATTCCAAACTGCTGAGCCTTGCCGAGAAGCAGGGACTCCGGATCTATCGCCTCGACAATGCCAATTCGCATGGTCTCATCAACCGTTTCTCTTCAGCTCTTGCCGTCTATCTGAATCAGGGCAAGAAGATGGAGGAGGCGTTGGCGATGGCGCAGGATTTTATCAATGTAGAGCTCGTGCGCCAAAGCAATCTGCAGGGCAGGAGTTCCGAGCTTTACAACCAGTTTATCTCGCAGGTCAATAACTTCTGCCGCACTTACAGCGATGTTCATTTCTATGCCGACCAGTTGAATGTGAGTGGCCGTTATCTGGCTCAGGTTACCCGCCGCATCTCCGGCAAGACGCCGAAGGCAATCATCGATGAATACATCGTGAAGGAGATAGAGCGTGAGCTTTCTACCACCACGCATACGGTGCAGGAGATAGCCAATACCTTCGGTTTCTCCTCGCAGGCTCATCTCACCAAATTCTTCAAGAAGATGAGAGGGGTAACGCCTTCTGCTTTCAGGCAACCAAAACCTGTTGATTAAAATGAGTCCGGCCAATTAAGGCAATAAAATACGGCCAACTGAGGAAATGAAATACGGCCAACTGAGGAAATGAAATACGGCCAACTGAGGAAATGAAATCCAGCCAACTGAGGAAATAAAATCCAGCCAACTGAGGAAATATCAAAAAAAAATAGTATCTTTGCACACGTAATCAAATATTTGAAAATATGGAATACAAATATAGAATCGCAGACCAAATGCTGGCAAAGAAACTGGCAAGCAAGGGGGCTATCTTGATAGAAGGTCCAAAATGGTGTGGGAAAACTACCACCGCCGAACAGCAGGCTAATAGTATCCTGTATATGGATAATCCTGCCTCATTGGAAACAAATCTACAGATGGCAGAGATTGATGCTTCTGTCTTGCTGGAGGGTGATACGCCAAGACTTATTGATGAATGGCAGTTGGCACCCAAACTTTGGGATGCCATCAGATTTGAGGTTGACCATCGGCATGATGTGGGACAGTTTGTCTTGACAGGCTCTGCTGTTCCTGCAGATGAAAAAGATATGCACCATTCTGGAACGGGACGGTTCAGTTGGCTAACGATGAGACCAATGAGTCTCTATGAATCAGGCGAATCAAACGGAAAGGTGAGTTTGGCACATTTATTTGAAACACCAGAAAAGATAGTTGCCATTAACAAACTGAAGATAGATGATCTGGCATATCTGATTTGCCGTGGCGGTTGGCCTTTTGCTTGTGGATTACAAGGCGAAGCAGCTTTGGAACAAGCATTCGACTATGTGGATGCTGTTATTAAGAAAGATATTTCGCGGGTGGATGGAGTAAATCGTAACGCAACGACTACAAGATTGCTATTGCGTTCATACGCCCGGAATCAAGGTTCGCAAGCAACCATCGGAACGATAGTGGCTGATATGATGACAAATGATGAAAATGAAATTAGCGTGAAGACAGCAGGTAGCTATCTGGAAGCCTTGCGCAAGATTTTTGTCATAGAGGATTCCGAAGCCTGGAATCCTAACCTACGCTCCAAGACGGCTATCCGTACTGCAAATACCCGTTACTTTATAGACCCGTCTATCGGAACGGCAGTATTGGGACTGGGGCCTAAAGATCTTATCAACGACCTCAATACGATGGGGCTCTTTTTTGAAACCCTTTGTATTCGTGATTTGCGAGTCTTTGCAGATGCATTAGATGGAGAGGTGTATCATTATCGCGATAAAAATGGATTGGAATGTGATGCTGTTGTGCATCTGCGTAATGGAATGTATGGACTTATTGAAGTAAAGTTAGGTGGCGATAAACTTATCAACGAGGGTGCAGAAAACCTGCTAACTCTTGCAGGTAAAATAAATACAGAAAAAATGAATGATCCCTCTTTCATGATGGTACTTACGGGAACAGGCGATTTCGCTTATCGAAGAAAAGATGGTGTTTTTGTAGTTCCTATCGGATGCTTGAAAGATTAAAATAAGGTTCATTTTACTTCTTGCCTGGTAACGGTACTAAGTTGCATCAGCGTTGTGTATGAACGAAGAAAAGTTAAAATAATTAAGTTAAATTAGAAACACGGACAAATTCAATTTGTCCGTGTTGTTTTTTTCTTTGCTTTTTAACTCTATGTTTTTCTTCTTGGAACTCATAGACTTAGGAGCCATAAAACTATGAGTTGGTTTCGTTAACATAATGCTTCCTGGCAACCAAAACGTGAGATTCTGTTATCTGATGCAGAAAGGTTGGTAATGCGAAAATACTACTATTATTTAGACCCCATTTTATTATAAATATAATATATATACCTGATAATCAGTTGTATTGTGTTTTTCTGCAGACCTTGTATTTTAGACCATATTTAGTCCTATTATTGAAAAATATTTTGTATTTTTGCACCCTGAATGTAATTATACTAAATATGAGAAGAAGTATTTCGTTTACAACATTGTTTTTTATGATGCTTTCGGTATTGGTATCATGTTATCAAAGTCATAAGAGAGAGTTAGACTTAGCTTATACGTTGGCAGAGTCTAAGCCAGATAGTGCCTTGGCCTTTTTGAACCGTATCAATCAAGGTAAACTCTCAGATAAAGATATGGCGAAGTATGCCCTCATTTATTATATGGCGCAGGATAAGTCTGGCTTGGATGTGGATAACGATTCCTTGATTCGCATAGCGTATGATTGGTATGGGGACCATCAAGCCGATTCTCTTTATGCTTCATCCTTGTATTATATGGGAAAATACTTTCTGCTGAATGATAGCATGGAGCAGGCAAAGGCTTGTTTAGAAAAGTCCTATTCCATATCTGACAGCCTCCATAATATGAATTTAAAATGCTTGGCATTGGATAAGCTGATTGAAGTAGAAGAACAGCTGGCACCTTACAAAGCTTTGAACTATGCTAAAGCTTTGGTGAAGATGTATGAGTCCATGCCAAATGTTAGTATATATAATAAGGTGGCAGCGCATTTGAGGTTAGGGGAGAACTTCTTTTATGTTGATAGTTTGCGACGAGCTTTGGAAGTAGAGAAAAAAGCATATAGGTTGGCGATATATGCAAACGATAATGAATTGCTGTCAAGTGTAAAACAAAATTTGGCTAGTACGTTTGAGAAAATGGGAGAAAAGGATAGTTGTCTGCTTTATGCTCAACAAGCCTATGGGTTACAAGGTGCAAGTAGTTTTTCTTGTCAACTAAATCTAGCCTTGGCTTATATTTCTGTCGATTCTATAAAACAAGCTTTTGTCTTGTTGGATCAAGCAACTCCTAAAACTGCTGAAGATCATTATTCGATATTTTATATGAAAATTCTGCCCAAATATTCAGAATAGCTTAAAATGAGCGATTTATGAGTGTTTC
>ENA-OPJP01000064-OPJP01000064.1-human-gut-metagenome-genome-assembly--contig:-NODE-64-length-26998-cov-9.602754_pt1 | contig 26998 bp, 30 predicted proteins | sample MGYA00241417_ERZ501664 | MGnify/ENA primary metagenome ERZ501664 (study PRJEB25962, sample SAMEA2042200) | human gut metagenome | biome: human gut; feature: human-associated habitat; material: faeces...
TATTTATGAGACTACCAACTTTTTTATAAACTATTTCTTATCCCGAACTGGGGTATAACTCTATAGGAGGTGACAAGTTTGAATTGTGGAAAAGTTATTATACCTATGGTGGACTACCTGGTATATTAGAGTTGGATAGCGAGAAGAAGAAAGCTGCTTACCTCCGCTCTTTACACGAGACAGTGTATCTCAAAGATATAATAGAGAGAAACAACTTGAAAAACAGCGAAGAGTTTATGGAATTGATGCGTGTGATGGCTTCATGTATAGGCTCTCCATGTAATCCTAGCAAGTTGGAAAATACATTCAAAAGTGTAAAGAATGAAACGCTTGACAGAAAAACCATATCCAAATATCTTTCCTACATGGAAGATGTTTTTCTTATAGAGAAGTCAATGCGATATGACATAAAGGGCAGAAAATATATAGGTACACTTTCCAAATACTATTTCCAAGACATAGGATTACGCAATGCCTTGCTGAATTTCAGACAGGTGGAAGAGAATCATATCATGGAAAATGTCATATACAACGAGTTGCGCTTACGAGGTTTCTGTGTTGATGTTGGTATGGTAGAGGCCAGGACTGCAAAAGAACGCAAACAATTGGAAGTCGATTTCGTTGCAAATATGGCAGACCGTAGATATTATATTCAATCAGCATTTGCAATGCCTGATGATGATAAAAGAGAGCAAGAAAGTGCTTCATTAAAAAGAATCGATGATTCCTTTAAGAAGATAATCATAATGCGCGATGACATAAAACCGTATCATGACAACAATGGATTTTATATTGTTGGTTTAATGGATTTCTTACTTAAGCCAGATTTGATAGAACAACTATAAAATCGTAGAAAGAGCCCATTCATCACGAACGGACTCTTTCTTTTGACAATCATTGTTTTGCAGATTACCGCTTATCGTATGAATGATAGTAAAACACATTTACTGTGCAAATAGTCTGACAGCCGTATGACGGTTGACTGCAATTGGTGAATAATCATCAATACCGCCCTCGCTTTTTGATATTATCATGGACTTGTCAATGCCTCTTACCACAAGCTGTTGCGTAATATAATCAGCTCTTGACTTGCTGAGAGAATTGTTGATGCCATCGTTTCCTGTGGCACTGTCGGCAGCACCAACAACGGAAATTTTGAGATGATAAGCCTTTGCTACACGAGCAAGCTCATCCAAGTTTGCCATCTGTGAAACGTCAACCAACTGCGTGGTTCCAATCTTGAAAAAGAAGAACACTGGCGAACCGATGCACTTGGTTCCACCTGCCATTTCTGCAACGTATTTGTTCCAAGAAACAGAATCAGAAACGGAGAAACTATACTCCAGAGAGCGGCTTGTTTTTGGTTTTCCCATGCCATTCCAATCCTTGTGAGCCAATCTTGCACGGAGCGAGTTCAAACCGCTGTAGGCATTTTTCGGGTATATGCAATACTCCGTACTATCCGCATAATATGTCAGGCGGTCGGCATAGGCTTTCAGCAATCCTTCAATCTCCAAGATTTTTCTCATCTCAGCGATGACATTTGCATCCTCCGCATGAGCTTTGCTTAACTTTTGGTTGCGAGCCAACAATTCATTGGTGTAATCTGCCAGCCATTTGTTCTGGTTGATATAAGGAGCGGCATCTACAACCTTCTTCCAACCGACCTTTCCGATGTTGAAAGTCAGTCCGGCAGACAAGGTGAACAAATTGTCACCAAACTTATTGGATGCGCCCACGCCGTCATAGTCACGGAATGTGGTTGCACCACCCAATTCCATGTTGACTGCCAAACGCTTTGTTAAACGATATTGTCCAAGCACACCATAGTTGATGACAAACGGACTCTTGCCGTTATCCTCGTTATGGATAATACCGCAACCAGCATACGGAATGAATCCCCATCTTTGTGTGGTGGCATGGTCTTTGACAAAACTGTTGGTCACATTCCAAAGAAAATCCGCATGAACCATCTTGTAATCACGGACATTCTTGCTGGCATCCTTGAACTGAAAACCTTGGAAACTTAACCGCCCCCCAATCTCTGGCGTGAACCACTTTCCTGCCTTTATTGCCAGGGAAGGTTTCATCCTGTCGAACAAGTTTCCTTTACCATGCGGTTTTCCTACAAAAGCGGAAGTGCCACCCGTTACACCAACGAACCAGTTGGAAGACCATGCAGAAGGAACTGCCACTTCTTTGAGGTATGTAGGCTCAATCTGTCGGAGCATATCCTCATTTATGCCAGACGGCACCAAATCATCCGTGCCATCATCCATAGTCTCTGCATTGACTTGCATTTGTCCGCATAGGCACAATGCCATCATAAATATTGCTTTTCTAATCATAAATTTCAATTTGTCGATTATTTTTTCTATTAACGCTTTCTACCCTTGCTGCCTTTCGGTCGCATCATCCTGTTTGCCATCGCAAGGCTGCGGTGCGCCCAACGCCTGTCATCCTCGTCATCGTTGCGCCCCCATTTCATGTCATTGCTGCCACCGCCTCCGCCACCTTGCCCTTCGGCAAATGTCGTGGCTTGGTCGATGTAGCCAAGGTATAATAAGGTGGCACAATGAAGAACTTCGGCAGTGTGCTCGGCTATGGTTTCCAATGGCGAACCGTCAAATGCTACTTTGATTTCAGGTGGCAACGATGCCATTTTGGAACGGTAGTCAGTGACCATGCTTTCCAACATCGCTGTCTTGATAAGTGTGCCGGCACCAGTCTGAGCTTCACGAGAGAACTGCATGGCATCCTGTCGAAGCGTCTCTGTCCGCTCCTTGACAAACTCCATGTCCTTGTTCAACTCATCCAACTGCTGGTCAGCCACAGCGAGCTTGTCTTTCTTGTCAGCCAGTTTCTCATCAACGGAAGCCAACTCATTTTGCAATTTTTCCAACTTCTGCGACAAGATAGAACTGTCACCCTCCTTGTTTGCAATCAGCACCTTCAACTTGTCTATCTCCAACATCTTCTGATGTTTCTCTTCTTCCAGATGTTCCACCATGGAAGAGAGACCTTTCACACGACGTTCTGCCAGTGCTATTTCCACCCGAAGATCGCTTACAGCCTTGTTAAGGTTGTCCAGTTTCTCTTCCTTTGAAGAACATTCCTCGGACAGGTGCTTGCGGTATTCCTCCGTAGGTCTGTGTCGTTGCCGAGTCTCCGTTTGGCTCGTTCCACGCACCAGTCCCCAAGGCTCATTGACCATCGCCAACTCGTCATGAAGTTTCGATGTACGTTGACTATATTCCCGATTGTTGGCACCTGCGAAGATTTCTTTGAAGGCGAACTTGCCGTCCTTGATCGGCAGAAGAACGCAATGGATGTGTGGTGAAGTCTCGTCCAAGTGTACATAGAAGGCAACGATATTCTCCTCACCATACTTTTCTGCGACAAAATTATAAATGTCCGTCGCCCATTGCTCAATCTCAGGCATACGCTTGACTGCATAATTTTCCTTGTTGTCACCAGGCTTAAATACAACCTTTTGTTCACCGAAGGCAAGTTCTCGCATCTTCCACTGTGAACCGCTGAAGATGAAGTCCGCCACCGTTCTGAAGCGTGGCTCTGCCAACCCCTCATTCTTGTCTTTGATGCCACGAGCTGCCAAGTTCTCAGCCATCAACTGTGGAATAGACTTGCTCTTGTCGATAGGTGCTATCTTGCCTCCCTTGGAAATTTGGAAGTTCAGATGCTGTCTGCCGAGGTCATAGTTACCCTTGGCAATGGCTACCTGCCAAGCCCTGTCGCTCCAGTTTCTTTGGTATTCGCGACTGAGAGCTGCGGCGCATCCCTTACGTCCCCTGACGTTCAAAACCTGCTTTGCTATTCTTTCCATATCTCTGATATGCTTATATGTGTCAGAAAAACAGTGTCCCAGCTTGCTGCTTTGGCGGACACTCTCCCGAAGACTGATAGGTCGTAGGGGTAATGAGTTACCACACTCCCTAAATTCGTGAACAGCGGGCAAGCCCGATGCGCTAAAAAAGGCAAGCCACGACGAGTGCGATATGCCAGTACCGAACCGTGAGGTCTTAAAAGGAGAATGTCCGTAAGGCAGCTATAATGGAACAGAATGAACTCTACTTATGGTTGTCCGCCTTGGCGGTTACAACTGGCTTGGCAGCTGTCTCAACTGTTGAGGTAGGACAGCAAGCCTTATAAGCGGAACACAGGGATTGGAAAAGGCTCATGTCTTCAGCTGTGTTCAATTTGACGGAAGCAGACTTTCCATGACTGGCGATGTCGGGCAGTTCCTTTATCAGAAGGAACAACTGGAGCCAGTCTCGATTGAGAACACGAGTGAAGAACTTGAAGATTGCGTTACGCAACTGAAGTTTGTTATGTTCTTCCTCATCTACAAGAGGTATACAATCCACAAGTCTGCCAATCATGCAAGTGGCAATATCATCAGATGAAAGTTGGTTGTCAGATGATGTAGAAGCAGAGTTGTTTTCTTGCGATAATGCTACTGCACCCTTTACAATCTGACCACAGACAATGGCAGTCTCTTCTGTGGTGGAAGTGCCATTGAACCAACTGTCCATTGTGAAACGGATGATTGGTTCCAATATGCTATTTCGCATTGTCGGAACGTTACCGTCCTTCATGCCAATCATCGTGATGATGGTGTATTTCGTTTCAAACTCCTTGCAGTGTATCAGCCCATGTTCCGTTAATTTTTCGAGGAAGTGACGCACGGTGGCACGATGCCAATGCCAGTCCTCCGCAAGTTGGGTTTTGGTTGTGATAAACTGAAAATCTTTCAATTCGTCTGCCACTTCCTTGCTTACGGCTTTCGGCATGTAGTGTTCACAAGCCTTGTCCAGCAGATAGCAGAACGCTTCGTGTTTGGAATACCGCTCGTTATGTCGGTCCTGTAGAGATGCCAGGAAGCCGACAGAGAGACTTACCTTTATATTTTCCTTTGGTATATGTTTCATTGAAAATGTCTTGTTGATGTTGTGAAATAATGATTCTCATTTTAGACTGAGTGTTGTAGAATGTGCCAGTACCAAGTGGCATTTTCCAAGAATGGACTAAAAGTAAAAGTTTACGATGTCCTCAGGACATTGCGCCAAGTGTCTGCCACTGTCAGGACATTGTGCCTTGAAGATGACCTTTGAGGACGGATAGTAGATGGATGCCACCAAGAACAAACCTACCATCACCCCCAATGTGTACAAATGGGGAGTGAACAAGAACACCAATGAGGCTGTAAAAGCGATGGCACTTGATTTCCTGTTGTCATGCAACCTATGCAGCAGATTGTCTGCATAGGAGAACTTGAACAGCAACAATGCCAACAGTGCCATTACATGAGCACCAATCTCGTTGGGCTGTACTTGATATGCCACGAAACTGAACACCAATATTGTCATCAGCAACAGTAGCGTATACAGTTTTCGAAAATTATGCGAAAACACCATGCGGAGATAAAATCTCTGCATCATCCGATTGTTCTTCCTGTAGCACATCGTTGATGCCAAGAAAAGAAACATAGGGAAGAAAAGAAAGATAATCTTGAATATCATAGATAAAATTGTAATGTAAAACGGTCAATAACCTTCGAATAGCTCCAACTCAATAATTCCATAGGTGACTTCCATGAAAAGTCGCTCGACATCCGCCATTGTCAAAGCATTTGAAGCAAGGCGTTTCTTGAAACCAGCATCCTTTCTCATAAGAATCTTGGCACTTCGGTCAATGTCAAGCAGAGGAATATGCCACTCTTGCCCACGGACATAATCATTGTTGGAATGACAGGCCCGAAGGGTAATACACCGACAGCAGACGGTCTGCACCATGCCATGCCGTGAAACTGCGGTGTCTTTCCAATGGAACGAACTGCCAACGTCTATCCATGTGTGGCATTTGTGGATGATGTCCACGATGTTCTGAAGCTGCATGTCGCTCATAAATGGAACGTAATGTCACATGAAACACATCAGCATGTCCGCCTTGTCACGCTTGTACTTGAAGAACCCTGTCCTCGCTTGCAGTTCCATGTCGTGGCACAAGTCACCGTACATGAACTCCAAGGACTCATAGATTGTCACCATGACAGAGTGGACATTTCCATTGGCATCCGTACTGGCATTCATCTTGTACATCCGACCGAAATTAGGGTTGGAGAAGGCACAGCAGAACTGGCCGAACTCTGTATGTATGGAAGTCACCTTGTGGTAAAGGATGACCAGTTCCATCTGGTCTTCGAACAGATTCATCACCTCTTCGAGAGGACAAGGCTTTTCCAACTTGAAGTCAAGCAGGACATAGCCGTCTTCATAGACTGGCTGTTCCATGCGCTCCTGGTTGATAAGCTCTGGCAACTGCAATGGTGCAAGTGCCAGGAAGTCGTTGAGAAATTTATGCAGCATAACTATTGTGTTTATAATGAAGAAATGTATAGCTTGATGAACATATCTGGTAACCAGTCTGTCATATTCTTGTCCATCTGCAAGGAACGGCTAAGACAGGCGATTGTGCCTAAAGCATCTATTGACAGTTGCACCAAATCCTTTCGCTGATTCTCTGAAAGCATCGCCATTCCGAAGTCATCAATGGACAGGAATGGTTGCAGTATCATCCAAAAATAGGCAGTCCGTTGTTCGGCTGAAGTAACCTTTCCACTCTTAATATCAGCAACGCAAGTCTGCGCATTGGCGATGATTCTTCGATTGGTACGAACCGCCATATATGCCACGGCATCCCTTGCCGGTAAGTTTCCTTTCCTTGAAGATTGAGCAATCATCTTGCACACATCTTCTGTTCCACTTGTTATATGCGAAACCGACACGTCGCTCATCTCGTATAGATGAGATAGAAATGTTCTGAACAGCCTATCCTCCGTTTTCAGAAAGGCGAGGAACTGGGATTGGTTGGCAATGCCTTCCTTTTTCACCTTCTCCAAGAAGAAATGATAGGTGGTCAAGATCCTTGTATTGTCACCTTTATATAATGGTATGGTGTCCATACTCTCAAAAAACTTTGAAGCCACCAAGGAAAGGCTGTCTGTTTCCTTATTACCTTTATAAGGTGTGGCGTTCATCTTCAACAGAAGTACATCCTTAAATGTCCTTCGCTTGGCGGTAGCTATGCGCATAAACTCGTCACGGATGGAGTCATGGACATTGGAAAATTCTTCCATCGGAAACGAATGTGCCTTTTTGATGGTGTCTCGCATCAGACAAACAGAAACCGAGTCTTCTAAAGTACGCCATTTGGATATTTTGTTGGCAAGGTGTTCCATAGACAAATCCTTGTCTGATTTCATCCTTGAAAGGAACTCCTTTTGCGCATCCAATGCCTCCCTTGCATCATGGAAAGATGATTCACTGGCATTTTTTGAACAGGATGCCAGCAAAAGAATGGCAAGTATGATGGCAGACAACATGGACATATGCTTTCTACCTTCAAAGTATGATATGCGAAAACTTGAAGTGCAAGATTGTTTGCACTTCACCCTCAATCGGCTTTTTGCCGCAGATATGATAATATTTATACTTTCCATTTCGGACTTTGTTTGAAATTTGCAGTGCGAATTTACGACTATTTATCGGGTATTCATTCAAACTAAATCAAACTTTATGTTTTATTCTCATTCATACTTTATGGCATGATATGAAATGATAATATATCCAAGAAAGTACAGTACATCAATCTTTAATTAACTATAATAATTATCAGAGTATGATTATACTTTGATGGAATATAAGTATCTTTGTCGGCAAATTACAAATCAGTGTATAATAGCTATGGCAAAAGTAGGTTACATATTTAACTCGGAGCAGTATGACACATTCACCTTTGACCGGGCTTGGATGGAGAAGTATGGCTGCTGCCGTATCATAGAAGATAGTGCAAGCCAAGAGAAGACACGCCCGGAATGGAAGCAGCTCATGGATTGTCTGAAACGAGGTGACGAACTGGTCATCTCGAAGTTCAGCAATGCACTGCGTGGCGTTCGGGAATTGGCGATGTTCCTGGAGTTTTGCAGGGTGAAGGTGATAAGGATAATATCCATTCAGGATAAGATTGACTCAAAGGGGGAGTTGTTCCCAAGTACATCAATAGCCGATGTGCTTTTCATGTTCGGTTCGTTGTCCGAAGAGGTCGTTGCCTTGCGCAAGGCTGCTACCCATGTGGAATACATTAAGTCGGGTATCAAACCTGCCAAGAGCTCAACTCCAAAGAAAGGCATTGACCGTGAGAGGAATATCGTCAATATGTATAACAACAACTACACTATCGATGACATCTGGAAGGTCAGCGGCTTCAGGAGCCGCAGCTCGGTGTTCCGCATACTCAACAAGTATGGGGTGAAGCTGAACCGTGGCAAGTTCAGCGGACCGCTTGGCAAGAGAAAACCAAAGAATGAAAGTGAAATATAAAAGGTGATTTTATGAAGAATATACTTTGTTTTGAGGGAGAATGGAAATTCAATACCCACAAAAAGCCTGAACGCTTTGATTTGAATAGCGAGCCTATTCTTAGAATGTTGAAAGAATATCATAAATGCGATGCTATTTATAGGCACATTTTGACAAAAGAGGATTTGAAACTCTACATAGAGTATTTCAACAGGAACAAACGTGAATGGAATAAAATAGACATTGTTTATATAGCTTGTCATGGTTGGTTTCATTCTATAAGTTTAGAGGGAGAGAATGGAAATGTTGATTTACAAGAATTGGCAGATATAGCCGGGGATTTCTTCCGTGATAAAATAGTTCACTTTAGTTGCTGTAAAACACTCGCTAACACCTCTGAAGTTGAGCACTTCAAGTCTATTACAGGCGCAAAATTGGTATGCGGATATAAGAAGAGCGTAGATGCAATGAAATCAGCCATAGCTGACACGGCTTTACTGAATGAATTGATAACAAGCAACAAGCCAGGCAATATCAAAAATATTGCCATTAGTAAGTTTCGCAAAACATACAAATCCTTATTGAACGAATTAGATTTTTGTGCAATATAGATAAATGGTGAGCCATACTGCAACTGATGCTTGCAGTATGGCTTGCCCATAATACTTGGCAGATAAGGCAATTCCTTATCTGTCTTTTCTGAAATCATTTCGCTTGTCTCCGTGGAAAAGGCTTTTAAGCGTTCCGCCTAAAGCCTTGAACACGAAGAACACCACGAACAAAGATACGATGTCGTCCATACGCTATGGTTTTCGTTTGTTATACTTGTGACTTGTACAGATTGATGATGTCCATCCCCATCGACTTGGCTTTTCGGCAAGTGTAGAACGTGCCACCCTTGGGCTTGCCGTCGAAGAAAGCAATCAGTCCGCACGAATGAGAAAGCATATAATCATTTCGTCTGAGCAAGCATCCATTGAAATAGTACTTACTCAAAAGGATAGCATCGTCCGCCTTGTCAAGAATATCCCAATAGCGGTCTTGCTCCCTTGCGCTCCACCTCTCGTTCTGACCGTCATAGGGAATGACGGCAATAAGTTTCAGATTGGGAAGTTCCACTTTCAATGAAATCACCTCCTCGGCTGCCAACATATCGAAACCGAGTGCCATGCCACAATAGAAATTGGTGATGCCCATAGCATAGAGCAGCCTTATCTTGCCCCTCAGTTTCTTCCTTATCTCGTCCTTGCGGTCTTCCGCTATCGTGCGATGTCCCGAAAAAGCCACGGAATTGGCTTTGATGTACTTTGTCTTATCCATATCACTTTGCATATTTATAGTGTGTGCGTCCCAAGAAAAGACCTCCCAATACGTTTCCGCCAAACATTTCCAACTGATTGGCAAAAATGGCATAGCTTGCGCCGGTCGTTACCACATCATCAAAAACATAGATGTCCTTGCCTTTGAAGTAGGCTTCATCAAACTCAATCACTTGTGTCTTAGTGATGCTCTTTTCCTTGTCATGGCGGTGCTCGTGTACTGCCAAGCGGTCGCCTGAAACGGATATGTGCGAATAGCCGTTGATGATGCCGCAAAGCTCGCTCACACGATTACAGAAAGCCATGTATCGACTCTCGTTCTTGGCTTGGGTGCTGGCTGGCACACATACAAACACGATGTCCTTTATCTTCTCACCACAAACTTTGATAAGATGTGCTGCGGTCATTTGCGCCACCTTCTCAAAAGCGTTGTCCCTTGCATCCTTGAACGCCTAAATCAGTTGGCGTGCAGCCACTGCGTCCTCGCCCACATTGCGAACTCTCACAGGAAAATACTTCAAGAAGAAATCCATCCTCTTGCTCAGCTGTCTCTTGATGTTGTCGTCTATCATTCTTGCCATAGTCGGAAAAATTATTTGCGTTAAACTCGATTATTTATTTTCCCTATTTTCGGAAGCCTTTCGGCTTGCCCAAGGGATATTTTTCCGCCACGCAAAGGAGTTGGAAGGCAAAAAGACAAATCGGAAGCGAAAAATACGCTCTATATGCAAGGCACATAGAGGAAGATTTTTTGAAAAGCATCCATGATGCCCAATTTGGCATTTGCCATGCAACTGGTACCTTTGCGGAAAATATCCGAAGCGGCAAAGACGATGGACGAAATGAAATGGCTATAAGTGCTACTACATAAGATTACAACAAGAAAAGGGTGGGTGTGGAACTGCGCCATTGGTGCAATTCCGCAAGGGAGGGACGAAGTGCTATAAAGAGAGAATGGCTTGCCGATTATAATAGAAGGACGGAACAAAGATGCGGCAGGAGTAATTGGGAAACTCTCTTGGCATTCATGCCGAGTGTGTTTCCGCTCCAGCCTTCATGCCATGTGGCTTATTGCAGTAGCGACAGTTGGTCGCCACAGTCAAGGAGCCTTTTGGCATAAAATCTTTGTGACGGCTATAAAAAGGGTAAACCATGGATTATAAAAGGAAGACGAGAAGCGAATATAAAAGATATGGGTGGGAGTGAAACTGCGCAACAGCCAGACAAGCAACTTAACGAAAGGGGTGGCATTGGTAGACAGCATGTAAGTGACGGTTGCGTCACGGATGCCGTTAGCCAATGCCATTCTGTTCGTGCTTGTCCTTCGGCAAATGGTCATTCTTCATCTTTCGGGATCTTACTCCCGATAAATAAAGAATGTCGCTTTGACGAACTGTTGGTGCGGTTTCGCAGATGGGTGGGACAAAGTAATAAAAAGGGAAGACGGCTTGACGCTTATAATAGCAGTACGCATGCGGTTATAAGAGTAAACTTGCTAATAGTGGGTATAAAAGTAAACATGGTTGTATGAGCAAAACAAAAGCGACCGAAGCCGCTTTGTTTATTGGAGAGAATGAAGAAATCCTATTTCTTGCCTTTCTTGGTAGGCTTTTCAGGCTCTGCCGCTGGAGTTTCCTCCTTGTCTGGTGTAGGATAGAACTTGTTTGCGATGAAGACGATGCGGTTGTGCTTGGTGCCTTGCTGATCAACCCACTCGTCTGGTTTGAAGTAGCCCTCGACGGTGAGCATGGTTCCCTTCTGCAGCTTGTCGAAAGAGTCTACATGCTCGTTCTTGCGCCATGCCTCCATGTTCATGAAAGCTGATACCCTGTTGGTTTCCTCACCATTCTTCTCCTGACGGCTGACTGCCAATGAGAAACGTGCTACTGAAGCGTTGGTGAACTGACGGATTTCTGCGTTGTTGCCTACGAATCCTGTTACTACGAAAGTGTTCTCGATCTTTTTCATATTGAATTACTTTTTGAAGTGAAACTTAATTTTTACATGCAATCCAAGAGCAGGGATGTGGCACATGAAGGCAGCACCATGAAAATCGACTATGATACTCGTTTTCTGTTGGCGGTGAGGAGAAAAAGGAAGATTATCGGCTATTTTATTGGTCATAGCGAAGCGACCGCACAAGACGGATTCCATCTGTCGAAGCATCACGCTACCTTTGCATAGGAAAAATAGTGGCTTCAAAAAATCGGTAATTCAGAAAAGGACGCAAGAACACCGTAACAGCATCGTATGGTACAATCATTTGCAGCAACCATCATCAATGCAAAGCACGTTTCCATGGCGTTTTGCTGTCAGCAACAATGGTTAACCAACAGGCAATATACTTTTCCGCATGGAGGGTAGTCGCATGAGCATATTGACCAAGACAAGCAGAAGGAGAACCTGCTTCGAAGGCTACTCCTATTTGTAGAGGAAGGTAAGCATGAGCAACCAACTACAATCGCAATGCTGCAAACAAGATCCATCCTCAGACAAAAGGCTTCATTGCACGAAAAGCTCCAAGAAAGGCGTAGTCGCAGATTTTTTCTCATACAAAGAGGCAGGTCGCCATTTGGCGAATACAACCATCAAAGTATAGCCATATAAAAGTTTATCGGCAAACGATGAAGGGAGTTTGCCGTTTCATACAAAAGGGCTTTTACTGGCGGAAAGAAAAAAGATGCCTGGCGAGTATAACCTTCACCAAGCATCCTTTTCGTCAGTCATAGACAAGAACGTCATCACGTCTTTCTACAATTTCCTCACCATAGTCTGCAACCACGAAACCTTCTGTGCGTCCTCTGTAGGGTATCAGCAGTGTGCAACTGCAACCGATAATGTCGGTCAATTCTTCGTATTCAAACATAGCTCTATAAAGTTTGTGAGTTCTCCGATTGATAAATCACCTTGCACTCCTCAACCTCTGCAGGTAGTCCAAAGGCAGGATAGTGCGAGAATGATGCGTTTCCGTCTTGGCTGAGTGGAGAAACAATCTCCACTTGCCATTTCTGCATGAAGCCATCAACCATCTTGATGTCTTCATCACTCAATCCCGTAGGGTCGCCATTGATGATATAGCATAATGCCCAAGTGGGGATTTTCTCTATCGTCTCAAATCTTTTCATCAGCTAAACGTGAACTTGTTTATATAATAATAGGTGTCCTCGTTCTCATACTCATAGCCGTTGATGAAATCCATCATTTCATCATCGGTTCTGTCACCTTGCGAGATAGCCATCTTCTCACACCACTTGGCAATAGCATCTTGGCAAGTGTCAAAGATGTCCTCACAAGCATCCTCGAAAGGCTCGCCCGAAGAACTCACACAGCATTCCTCTGGGAAGAAGCCTTGCTCGTCATGGACATAGAAAATGTCGCATCCACATTCTATCTCACGATAACTGACGGAAAGTTCTCCACCAAGAACTTTGTTCAGTTCATCAAAGAACTCCTTACAGGCAGACCATGCACTCTCGGTGTCAAAGGACAACAAGCAGATGTCCTCGTCTGCCTCAAACTCTGCCCAATAGATATGTCCTCTTACCGATATGCCCATCTTCTCATAGTCGATGCCATAGTGTTCCGCCAACTTGTAGAGATATACGTTCTTGGTGTTCACCTCCATTGTTTGGAGCGTGTTCCAAAGGTCGGCTACCGCCTTGCGTTCGCCCATCACCTTGTACTGAGTGTCACAAATGTTTGCCATAAGTCTTCATTTTTTATTCCCTAATTTTGCATCTGCAATTTCGGGATTGATTAAAATTTTGTTGCCTCAAAAGGTGTCTGTGCTTTTCCTGCAAGGTTCTCTGCTAAAATACAACCTGCAAGGTGGAGATTTTAGCAAGAGACCATAGGCACTGACCTTGCAAGGAATATGGGTTCAGACATTACCTTTGCAACCAAATTTATCAAAGCCCAGAAATGGTGATGAAGATTCAGGTAACGGAGTAACAATTAGAATAGTTGAGATATGAGAATAAAAGAGCTAAGAATGACTTGAAACAAGCGGTTACAAGTGGAAAGTAACAGAAATCATACAAGAGTTCTTACTGGCGGAAAGAAAGAGAGCGACAACCCAATACTGCACATGGCATGGTTGGACTATCGCTCCGCAATTCGTTCAGTTCATCCAATCCATTAGTATATATATCCTAAGATGAATGAATTTATATTTGTGTATTGGCTTTGGTTGGCAGCCATAGACAAGTAACACATCTTTTTTCTTTCCGCCAGTAAAAACGGTTCTTGAAATAAAAGTAACAGGGAAAATGGTTGTTGGGTAGCAAAATTTGTTGCACAAGATTTGTTTTTCATTTTGTTGGTTCTTTCTTGTCACCCAATAAAATGATGCTTACGTTTGAGTTTTCCTGTACCTGCTGATAATCAAGTAGGTAACAAATAAGAAATATAGTCTTTCAATGTACAACGCTGATACAACGCCGAAAGCCCCACGCCAGTGTAAGTATATAATCTATCCTCCCTACCAACGAATGCAAAATACATCCGAAGCTAATGAGGATGTATATAATACACCTCATGAGGCGTTCTGCATTGCTTTGTTTTTGACTTACAGTTGAACTTGCGAGATTCACGGACTGTCAAAACCAAAGCGTACAAAAACGCCTTTTACCATATGTATGTCTGCCCAACCTCTGCCCATCGGGGCTTCCGGTATGGGTATAGACGTTACAAAGATAACACTTTTACTTTGAAAACCACTTTGTTTGGTTGGTAAAGTATGATTTTAAGGTCTGATTTAACATTATTAAATATAGATATGTTAAAGAATTCCACTTTTGCGTGATTTTTCTTGCTGAAAAGTTTGTATTATCAATGATTATTCGTATTTTTGCAGCGTCAGTCCTCGCCAAGCCTCTTAACAATGCTCAAATCGTGCGAGGCGTTTTTTATTTATACACATTTGAATATGGCAAATCTTATACCTTTTACAAAACGATTTGAATCTTCAGAAAATCTCGTTAATTTGCTTGAATCACGAGGTTTACAGATTTATGATAGGAACAAAGCCATACAGTACCTTGACAATATTGGTTATTACAGATTGTCTGCTTATATGTATCCTTTGTTGAAGATGCCCAAGACAGCACATTTATACAAGGAAGGTTCATCCTTCAAGAAAGTGATGATGCTTTATCGTTTTGATAAGAAACTGAGACTACTCATGTTCAATGAGATAGAAAAGATTGAAATTGCAATCCAAAATAACATGGTTGTTCATTCGGTTTCCCGAAATTGACTTAAAAGCTCTCGGCTTTCCGCAGGGATGGCAAATGGAACCATTATGGAGGTAATTTCAAGTAAAATAGTCTTTTTGCCCCGATATATATATAACTTAGGCTTATGGTACATGTAAATGAAACAATAGTTATAAAGAGCTCTTCTCCCAAGCTGGCAGAATGGGTGAAGAGGCTGAAGGCTCATAAAGCTGAGCAACTGGAGAAGTTGCGCAACGTGGAGAAGTGTGACTTTGAATTTCAGTTCTGATGCGAGCCAATATATGATACTAGCCTCCCCTAATACTTCCTGATAATTTTTTATAAAACTTTTCCCCGATTTTCTTGCATGTTTCGAAATATTGTTGTACTTTTGGCGAAAATTTAGAATAAAAAAGTAGAATCGTATGACTAAAGAGATATTCTTCGACCTCCTTACAAAAGAGGTTGCAACATATAAAAGTTTCTTAGAGACAGGCAGTGAAGACTGGATTGTCAAGGGGTTCATTGATATTGATAGAAATGTCTATACCATTACCAACGACACAAAAGTTGTCTCTAAAGTTATAGAAATAATTCTTATTCCTAAATTATTAGCTTTTGCCGAGAAAAACGGATTAGAGTTGGAATTGCCATCCAAGCAGAACTATTATCCAGACTTAACTTTTAAAGATGAGGAAGGTCATTTTTTTGCAGTGGATTTTAAGTCTAGTTATTACCAGGATGATAAAATCAATGGGTTGACCTTAGGTTCTTATTGGGGATATTTTCGCAATAGAGATTCTGTCATGAATATGGATCATGCATATAATGAGTATGCATCCCACCTCGTTTTAGGAATGCTATATAAGCAGAGTGTCATTGAAGAAAATGAAAAGAAAATGTATCATATAGAAGACTTGGAGGCGATTCATTCTGTTATCGAGAAATTTATTTTCTTTGTGCAGCCCAAGTGGAAGATAGCTAGTGATAAGCCCGGTAGCGGAAATACGAGAAATATTGGTGGTATAGCAAGTATCAGCAAACTTCTTACAGGGCAAGGACCTTTTGCGCCATATGGTGAAGATGTGTTCGATGATTACTGGATGGGGTATTTCAATAAGACTGATGCAAGACAAGCGGGTATCGGTTCACCTCATTATTTTAATTTAGATACATATAAACAATATGTAAATAATATAAGTGAAATTAGTAAGAAATTATGAATATGACAAAAACTATAGTTCCTCCTATTAAGTCGCAAGGCATCAAGACAAAATTGGTTCCTTGGATTAATAATATTATACGTCGTTCGGGGCTTGATTTGGGTAAAACCAATTGGATAGAGCCTTTTTTTGGTACTGGCGTGGTTGGCTTGAATGCGCCTGTTGGGGGGCATAGGTATATAGCAGATAGTAATCCGCATATCATTAATTTTTATAATGCTGTTTTGAGCGGAGATATTACTCCCGAAAATATGCGAAGCTATTTGGAGAATGAAGGGAAAATGCTTTTGGAGGCAGACGAAGATGGGTATGCACATTACAGGATGGTGAGAGATCGCTTTAATAGAGAGCATAGTTCCTTTGACTTTATCTTTCTTTCAAGAGCCGGATTCAATGGTATGATGCGTTTTAATCGTAGGGGAGAATGGAATATTCCTTTCTGTAAAAAGCCCAATCGTTTTGCACCTGCCTATATCACCAAGATTTGCAATCAGATAAGTGCTGCGCAACGTACGATTCATCTTGGAAAGTGGGAATTTCATAATCAAGGTTTTGTTGAGACCATAGCACGGGCAAAGACCGGTGATTTGATATACTGCGATCCACCTTATTATGGTCGTTATGTGGACTATTATAATGGATGGACAGAAGAGGATGAAGAAGCCCTTTTTCATGCCTTGCAGAATACTCCAGCCCATTTTATTTTGTCTACATGGCATCATAATGAGTTTAGAGCAAATGAGATGATGGAACGTTTCTGGAATCATTTTAATGTAGAAACTCAGGAACACTTTTACCAGGCTGGAGGGCATCTGGAAAACCGTCATGCCATGGTTGAAGCATTGGTTTACAATTTTGACCTGCAAGCAGCGGTAAAACAACCAGAGATTCTGCAACCTGTTCAGTTGGATTTAGATTTTGCAATATGATGACGGAGCCCTATTTTTCTTCAGACAATAAGGAGTTTGTTTTGTATCAAGGAGATTCAATGAACCTCATTGATAAAGTAGGTAAGCAAGTGGATGTTATCTTTGCTGACCCTCCTTATTTTCTGTCGAAAAATATTTCCAGATGCATCAACGGAGTCTGGAAAACATTCGAAAAAGGTGAGTGGGATAGAGTTGCTTCTTTCGAAAAAATTAATGATTTTAACCGACAATGGCTGGTGGCATGTAGAAAAAGATTGAAGAATGGAGGTACCATTTTCGTTACAGGAACCTACCATAATATATTCTCTGTAGCTTCCTGTATGCAGGAACTTGGTTATAAGATTCTCAACATTATCTGTTGGCAAAAAACAGACGCCAAACCAACTTTGTCGCGCAAGTATTTTGATTTTACAACAGAATATATTATTTGGGCAAGAAAAGATGAAAAACATCAGCATTTCTTTAATTGTGATTTAATGGAACAGTTAAATGGTGGCAAGCGGATGACCGATGTTTGGAGAATCCCATTCTTGTCTTCCTGGGAAATGAAATGTGGCAAGCATCCTACGCAGAAGCCACTCAGATTGTTGTATAGAATCATTCTTGCTTCTACTCATCAGGGAGATACTATTTTGGATCCTTTTGCAGGTAGCTGTACTACGGGCATTGCTGCGAATTTGTTGAATAGAAATTTCATTGGTATTGATCAATGTAAGGATTTCTTGGATTATGGAATCAGAAGAAAACAGGAAATTATGAATTCCGATATGGCTGAAAAAATTCTTCTAAAGATTTCTGAAAACCCTGAAGAGATGATGGTGATGGTGAATCATGCACGTAAGGATCTGAAAGCGATGATGATAGAAAAGGGTATCTGTTATCTGCGTGCTGGCAACTCTAAGGGTTCGCTTTGTGTAACTCCTGGCTTTGAACGTATGCAGTATCTGTTATTGCATACTGCAGGAGCTGATTGCCAGCTGTTTAAGTTGAAGAAAAGAGGCACTTTTCAGATATGGACTAAGGAAACTTTAGAGGAATATGGCTTTCATCCGCAGCATGCTCCATATTATATAGTTCTTTTCTTCGATGGAACAAAACCCATTCAGTGCAAAAAAATCCCCAACTTAAAAGAAGCTCTGAATACCTTTTGCGCGAAAATAATGCCATTGAGCCAATTTGTAGGTATCAAATAATAGAGAAACGAAGAAAATGAGGTGAAAATAAAAAAAGTGAAATATTTTTTGGAGAATTAAAATAAAATCATTACTTTTGTGCCACAATAACAACGAACGGAAGGCCCCACCTGGTGATGAGACTGAGCGCTCTAAACCTGATGGGGCTTTTTCGTGCCTAAAAATTGAGATAATGGAAATGATAGAGAATATAATAGAAGAACATTTCGTAAGACCCTTAATGAAAATCTTTAGTGGCGAAGAAGCGCCAGTAGGATGGAATCTTCGTAAGAAGGCAGAAGACTGGAACTGCTGTTTTCATGACCCGTACTGGAAGAAAATCTTTCATCAAGCAATGACACCTATTTATAGGCGGCTCCTGTCGGGAAACTATTCCGAGGAGGTCGATAGGGGTGAGGTACTCTTCCCTATAGCCCAATGGATGTATTCCTACGATGGGCTAGATAAACTTGTAGGCGAGCACAATATATTGGATGTACTGAATTCTGCGTATTACAAGTGGAAAGGTTCATATGAATTCTTTCGTTTGTTGCACAGCATTATGGCGCAGTCTTATCGCCCGTATATCCAGCAATGGCCAGAGGATACGATTAATGAAGAGATTGAAAAACTGGAAGTTAACGGTGATAGTGTGCGTGGAGAATTGCTGTGCATTATGTCTGCATATTTGATGATAGAGCATACGGATTTGTCGGAATCACATAAGGATTTCCTGGAGAAACAGCTGGATAAAAACTGGAGCTACTTGACACATGTGTATTCTTTTATGGTGAGAAGAATCGTAGGGTCTAATTTCAAAGGCTTCTTGCAGATTATCAATAATGTGGCTATTTCACCGTCTTGCCATTCCTATGTACACATATTCCATAAGGTGGTTCTGATGCGAAGGGATGAATTCTTTGATACTTCCAAGAAAAAAGAGAAACTGGCGAAGCACATGGCGAGATTGGAAGATATCATGAAGACTACACCGCAGAAGGATGATTTGGATGAGCTGTGTAATATCATCTTCGGTGCTGATTTTGAAGAGATGATGAAAAACAGATTCATGAGTTATGATGAACTGAATGAGAAGGCTAACCAGCTGCAGGATTCCGTAGAGAAGTTGGCTACCGAAATGAAGAAGGTTACGGAGCAATTTGCTGAGGCTGTAGAGTCGCGCGTGTCGGTTGAGGTGATAGAGAAGCAGTTGCTGCGTATGGCTCCTTCTATGGCATCTACCATCTTCGGTAATCTTTGCTTTATCTTGGCAAAAGACCCTGCATGGATTAAGATTCAGGCAGAACTGTCTGAGAAGATTATTCAGAAATCAGAACCTGAACCTTCTGTTATCAATTGTGGGGCTTATTATGCTAAAGGTGCGAATCATGAAGATCATAGCCGTCAGCTCTATCTGACTACTGGCAATGATGCATCAAATAAAGAAATGTTGGATTCTAAAAACGATAAAAAATGAATGTATATTATGCGGGTGGTGCCACACACAACGACCATCATAAGGAAATAAATATTGGAGGGGATGTCACCGCTGAGGCTCTCCAGCAGATTGTGACAGATTTCTTTAAAGATGAAGATGCTGAACCGGTGGATGCTGAACCGGTGGATGATACAGAGAAATGCTCTGCTTCTGCTGATTCTGACTCCTCGGTTGTCTCTTCTTCTGCCTCTGCTGGTAGAACTCCAGATGCGCTCTTTTTGGATAAGAATGGTAAAAAAGATTTAAAGCTGACGGCAAGGCTGGCTGGCATTTTCGTGAATTATCTTAAAGTGCATCACCTTTCAAGGGAACAACTTTCTACCAGTACCGGTCTGCTCAACAAGAGTGTGGTAGCTTTTTATCAGCTCTGGCAGAAAGAGGGATATATCCGACCTGGGGTGCCGAATGGCTCCTCTGTTGCCCGGTTTTTGAATGAGGATTGTCATCTGCAATTGGGCGTAACCCGTAAATCTTATGCTGATTATATCAGAAAGAAAATCTCTCAGGGGAATATTGATTATGATGTTGAGGCGAAGGTAGACGATTATATGATGTCGCTACCCGAGTCTGATTCTTACGCAGAATAACGGGTGTTATTTGGCGTAAAGAAAAAAGTTTAGATATTGAAAGTACCTGTTAAAAGGGGCATTCCGAAAGGTTTGCCCCTTTTTCTTTTTCCGTCAAATGCTATTTCGCGTATTCGGCGGAAATGACGTAAAGAAACATTCTTCCTACCTTTGCCCCCGGAATTCAGAGCCGATATGGTCTGGGTTTCGGGGGCTTTTGTGTATAGGCACATCAACCGTTGTGGGAGCGCCCAACTTTAAAAAAAGGAATATTGAAAATGAAAGCAATGAAACCTTTTTATTTTACTCATCCGCAGTACGGAAAACTGAGGGTGGTGGTGATTGGAGGCAAAATCTATTACTGCCTGATGGACGTGAAGAACATCTTCAAGAAGTCGGTACAGAAACTCTATGAGACGATTGCTGACTCGGAGGGGGAACTGAAAAATCTGAACATCATGATGATGAAGGATATGAAAATCAAGTATAACCTCTTCTTCGAGAACCAGGAAATGGGGAAGGAGGAAGCGGAGGCTGAGAACGTGAATGCGGATCTTAACTTTTGCGATGAACAGCTGGTGAAAGACCTTGTTGACAGGCGTGTTGCTGCCGAGAAGATTGCGGCAAAATGGGTAATAGGGTTCGTCAATAGCAGACTGAATGATGCTGAGAATGCTTCGCTCTTCGAGGCGAACGGGGTCGACGAGATTTCGGATAACTCGCTGATTCTGCCTATCAATGTAAGCTATGGCTCAGGGTATATCATGATTAACAGCGAAGTGTTCGATTAATAAAAATATGGAGGTAAAATGGAGACAGTACATGTAGTGGCAATTAATCCTTATCGTAAGGGAAATAAAGGGAAAGTTTTTTCTTACAATATCGATACTTATGATAAGGTCATCGGGTCGAAGGAAATCAAGAAGATGATTCAGCAGATTCGGGGTGAATTGCCGATTGACGGAGTGAATTTGAACGATGCGCAGGCGGTGAAGAAGGCGCAGGAGAGGCTCAAGAGCGAGCTGCCTTTCTTCTGTCCGCACTACGGCATGTTCAAGAATAATGTGCGCAGACAGGAGAATGCCTTGCCGGAAAGCTTTCTCTTCCAGACGATTATTGATGTGGATGATAAGGAGTATGTGGAAAAGGCGATTGAGAAGGCGCGCGAGCTGAACTGCTCTTCGGGGATATGGAACGGCTCGTTGCTGCATCTCTGTTATAGCGCTAGAAAGAAGCTGCATATCGGGATTAGAATGCCGGTGGGGATGACCATCGAGGAGACGCAGAAGGCGTATTGTGAGGCACTGGGCGTGCCTTATGATGAGAGCTGCATCACACCTGAAAGGATGATTTTCCTGACGGATAAGGACTCGGAAATCTACCGGTCTAAAATGTGGTGCGCAGTGCTGCCGGAGAGCGAGATACAGGCTCGCAGAAAGGCTTTTCTGGACCGTGGGTTGACCGTAGACGGAAGAGGGGATGCAAAAGTTAATAGTTTACAGTTTACAGTTAATAGCAATAGTAATGACAAAGTTCAAAACAATAGACTTTCGGGCAATCGTGGCGATTATGCTGCTCCTGCTGGCACTGCTGTTCAGCCTGCCCAATCTGGTAATAGCAATCATGCTGATGATTCTCATCTCGGGAATCCTGGAGGCAATTATGGCACTGGTGAACTGGGAGAGGCCAGTGAGAAGAATCTGATAGCCTTTGATTTGTTTCAGGAATCAGCGGGACTGAAGGGGATGACGATTGATTCCGTAGGATCAAGACATTCCTCCCTGCTGGCTATCATGAGTGCCGGCGCTTCGAGGGTGATGAGCGAGGAGGAACTGATGAAGGTGGTGGCTGAGAAGATGCCGAGCTATTATCAGGAGCCGGATTGCCACCAACTTATCCATGATTTCTATGCGAAATATGGTGACAGTTCGAAACCTTTCTCACGCGATGTAATCCGCATCAATGCCACCGCAGAACAGGCCAGCCGGCAAGTTAATAGTTTACAGTTTACAGTTAATAGGGCTGTGCCTAACGTTCAAAGTACCGACGAGGATTATCCTGACCCGCCAGCGATGCCGGAGAAACTGCCGAAACTGGTGGAACTGCTGATATCTCGGACACCGGAGGTTTATAAGCCGGCAGTGGCGCACGCTATCTTTCCACCGTTGGCTACTCACCTCTGGCAGACGAGCTTCCGGTATATTGATAATGTAGTGCATGAAGCTACGCTTTCTACGTGTTTGCTTGCCGGTACGGGCGCAGGTAAATCGTCTGTGGATAAGCCGATTAGGTATATTATGGAGGATATCAGAAAGCGGGATGCGGAGAATCTGAAACGTGAGAAGGAATGGAAGGAGGAGGTGACGCGCAAGGGCGCCAACAAGGATAAGCGCAAACGACCGGATAATCTTGTTATCCAGGAGATTGATGCTGATATGACCAGTCCGGCATTCGTGATGCGAACCGCAGAGGCGCAGGGGCGTTTCCTCTATACTTCGCTTAACGAGCTGGACCAGTTTGATGCACTCCGGGGTAGCGGTAACCAGCAGTTCCGCATCATGTGTCTCGCCTTTGACCCCTTCAACCTCTTTGGCCAACAGCGCGTGGGCGTTCAAAGTGTGACAGAAAGAGTAACGATCAGGTTCAACTGGAATGCATCTACCACCATTCAGAAAGGGCAACGCTACTTCTCAAAAGTTTTGACAGACGGTCCGATAAGCCGTATCAATTTCTGTACCATTCCGGAGCGTGAAATCGGTGACGAAATGCCTGTTTACGGCGATTACGATGATGCTTACCGTGAGGCGCTGAAGCCTTATATCGAGAATCTGAACAACGCCAGGGGACTGATTGACTGCCCTGAGGCATTCCAGCTTGCCCTTAAACTGAAGGATGAGAATGCGGAATTTTCACGCCTCTCTCAGGACCGAGTTTACGAGAATCTTTCTTTCCGTGCCAACGTCATCGCCTACCTGAAGGCGTGTGTGCTGTATGTGGCGAACGGTTGTAAATGGGAGCCGGAGATTGACGAGTTCATCCGCTGGAGCGAGCGTTACGACCTCTACTGCAAGATGCGTTTCTTCGGTGATGCCATCAAGAGGGCGAATGATACAGGCGAGAAGTCGAGCAAGCGAGGACCATCCAACATGCTGATGCAGTTGCCGGATGAGTTTACTTATCAGCAGGTGATAGACTTGCGTGTAGCACGAGGTATGGATAAGAAGGGAACTTCAAGAATGTTAGGTAACTGGAAGGAACGTCATTACATCAAGGTTAAGGATAGCAACTCGGTTCCTCAGAAATTCAGTTCCTCAGTTTTTATTAAACTTAAATTCCGAAAGGAGAATTCATAGCGTATGGAAATAGTAGTAAAAAGAATAGCAAAGAAGAAGACTTATACGATAGGTCATCTTTATATCCTGAGCGATAAGGATGTGAAACGTACTTGGCGTTCGGGGGTAAAAATAGGCGACAAGCGTGTCTTTGAACATAGCTTCGATAAGGCGAAGTTGGACAAGGAGCATTACTTTTGTGATACCCTGGAGCCTACGTGGAGAAACCTCCTGGGTATCGAACTGAAACCGGAAGAGGAGGATGGACGGTACAGTAGGGTGTCGGGCAAGAAAGCCCGCAAGATACCGGGGCATACGGCGATACCGGAAGGCTCGTATCCTGTTGTTATCTCGAAATCGCCAAGGTTTAAGAAGTGGCTTCCGCTGGTGCAGGGTGTTCCTGATTTTGAGGGCATCCGCATTCATGCCGGTAATTATCCCGATGATACGCAGGGCTGCATTCTGGTAGGTGAAAATAAATTACAGGGTGCCGTCTTTAATTCCCGCATCTGGTTGTACAGGCTCATGAATGCCATTACCGCAGCGAGAGAACGGGATGAGAGCGTTTGGATTACAATTTTGTAATGTTGAATGTTGATTTTTGAATGTTGAGTGTTGAATTGTTAGTGATTATTTTAAAAACAAATTATTATGGTAAAGTCAGTTAATACAAATAAAGTAGAAATGGATAAGAAGGCAGCAATTGCTGTCGTGTTTGAAAACTCTGAATTCGGTAAGGTTCGTACCTTGACCGATGAGAATGGGGAGCCATTGTTCTGTGCAAAGGATCTCTGTAATGTACTGGGATATAAGAGAGCGAATGATGCTGTAGATCAGTTAGTTAAACCACTTGATACGGCGAAACGCCGTACATGGGTAGCAACCGGTCTGAAGAAGGATGGAACCTCGGCGATGCGTCGTACTCTGATGCTCTATGTCAACGAGAGCGGTTTCTATGCTTTGGTTCTCGGCTCTAAGCTTTCTACTGCCGTGAAGTTCAAGAACTGGGTTACGGCCGATGTGCTGCCACAGATTCGCAAGACGGGCGGTTATATCCCGGTGCAGCAGGGCGAGAGTGATGAGGAGACAATCCGACATGCAGAAGAAATCCTCCGTGCTACGCTCAAGGAGAAGGAGAATCTGCTGAAGAAGCAGCGTCTGCAGATTGAACAGCAGAAGAAGCTCATCGGCGAACAGGATACGGAAATCCGCCGTCTGAATGGAGTTGTGGATGAACAGGTGTTTCGCATCGCTAAGAATGGTGATAACATCATCCAGTTGGAGAATCAGGTGGGTAATCTTCTGCCGAAGGCGCTCTACAGCGATAACGTGCTCGATTCCGTTTCCTGCTTCACCACGACGCAGATTGCGAAGGAACTCGGTATCACAGCCCAGGAGCTAAACCGCTCGCTCTGTGCCCTGCATATCCAGTATTACCAGAGCGGTCAGTATCTCCTCTATGCCGATTATGCTCACATGGGCTTGGCGAAGAGCCGCACCCGCTACAGCGCCTTCCTCGACCCGAAGAGCGATGGCAGACAGGAGAAGATGGGCAGAGCCTACACCCATACCTATCTCGTATGGACCGAGCGAGGACGAAAGTTCATCCATGACCTCGCCCAGCGATACTTGGAACTGTGTGAAGTTTATAGTTAATAGTTTATAGCCCCTGATGTGTTCTTGCATCAGGGGCTTTTGTCTGTTCCTAAAAGTTAACTCCGAAATTGAACTGGAGGGCTCCATTGCGCGATTTGTCGAAACTGTCGTGGCAGATGTTGGCAAGACCGATGTCGTAGGTGAGATCGGCATAGAACATGTCGTAGCCGATGCCGCAGCCGATGCGGATACCACCATCAAGGCGGCGGAAGTTTGCATCCTTGAATGAGCTCTCTGCTTCACGCTCGGCAAAGTTCTTGATCTTGCCTCCTACACCAACGGCAAAATAGCCGCCTACCTGAGGCTGGATGGAGAAGTGGTCGTCTACCTCGTACTTGTACTTCAGTACGGCTGGAATCTCAAGATAGTTGAGGTCGTAGGTCATCTTCTTGCCTTCAGGAAGATCCTTCTTGCCACCTTTCTCTATATACGAAAGTCCGGTCTCGAGATAGAGTGGGGCGCTGTCGGTCAATGGAATGCCGGCTACTACGCCCACATTCAGGCCGGTCTGCCAGTCGCCACCATCCAGACGGGAATCGTCGGAATTGACAAAGGTGAAGGCAGGACCGATGCGGAATCCGTAATACGGGCTGCTGTAGTTGTAACGGTAGTCGAGACGGTCTGTCCTGCTGTTGTAATATCTGCTGTCACGATAATTCTGTGCTGCTGCCGGCATCAGAGTCAGGAGCAATGCCATCATGATGAATGCTAATCTTTTCATAATTCTTATTCTTTTATACATTAATATATGCTGTTTGAAGAAACTTGTTTTACGGTGCAAAGGTACGAATAAAAAACGAAACGGCAGCGAGCGTTTCCCTAAATGATAGAGGGGAACCCCTATTTCTGACCTAATACAACTTTCTCAACAAAAAAAATATAAATTTTTGCTATATTTTTTGTTTTGTCTCCAATTTGTGCTATCTTTGCCTTCAAATTATAAACGTTTATATAGAAATTATGAAATTTTTGAAGAAGTATCTACTGGATATTCTGGTAGTTATTGCATTTGCAATCATCTCCTTCGTCTACTTTATGCCTGCCGATATGGACGGACGAATCCTCTTCCGACATGATGCAGCGGCAGGAAAGGGACTGGGACATGAAAAGGAACTCTTCCAGCAGCAGACGGGAGAGACTACACGATGGACGAACTCGGTGTTTGGCGGTATGCCTACCTATCAGATGTCGCCTTCGTATGACAGTAATCAGGTGCTCAGCCAGATTGTGAAGGCATATCATCTGTGGTTGCCAGACTATGTTTGGTATGTTTTTGTATACCTCCTGGGTTTCTATATCATGCTGCGTGCCTTCAACTTCAGACAGTCGCTGGCGGCGCTGGGAAGTATCATCTGGGCATTCTCGTCCTACTTTTTTATCATTATCGCTGCCGGACATATCTGGAAGGTATGGGCGCTGGCTTATCTGCCGCCGATGATTGCGGGCGTGGTGCTTGCCTATCGGGGCAAGTATCTCAAGGGACTGCTCCTTACTGCCATCTTCTCGGCTTTCGAGGTGCAGGCTAACCACGTGCAGATGACTTATTACTACCTCTTTATCATCCTCTTCATGGTGATTGCCTTCCTGGCAGATGCCATCAAGAAAGGTGAACTCGCACGCTTCGGAAAGGCTACGGCGGTATGCGTGGTGGGTGCCCTCATCGGTATCTCGCTCAACCTCTCGAACCTTTATCATACCTGGCAGTATGG
>ENA-OPJP01000084-OPJP01000084.1-human-gut-metagenome-genome-assembly--contig:-NODE-84-length-24909-cov-9.689386_pt1 | contig 24909 bp, 18 predicted proteins | sample MGYA00241417_ERZ501664 | MGnify/ENA primary metagenome ERZ501664 (study PRJEB25962, sample SAMEA2042200) | human gut metagenome | biome: human gut; feature: human-associated habitat; material: faeces...
AGAACAAAGTGAATGCGATGATAGCACATACCACGATGATCCAGAATGCGCCTCTTACTCCCTGAAAGCCCTCAGATTTTTTCTTAGGGGCTGCTTGTTTTGTAGTTGCCATAATTTTACTTTTTTTTAAATTATTAGTTAATAAATTATTTGAATTTTTTTCTCTAATGTTTTGTAGACCTTATTTGTGTCAAGACAAAGTTTGGTTTTTTCTGTTACTAAGGGCAAAGATAATAATTAAAAATAAAACACGAAACGCATTTAAGAAGTTTTAACGAGATATTGAATGTATTTAATCAATATCTCGTTGTTTAAGTCGTTTTCTACGCTTTTATTGTGCGTTTTTACCGATTTCTTATTCGTTTGCTGTTGTTTCTTTTCGATTACTTGAGCTTGCCCAACGCCTCCTTGATTCGGCGTATTGCCTCTACGATATTCTCATCGCTTGTGGCGTAACTCATACGGAAACAATCAGGGTCTCCGAAAGCGTCACCTCCCACTGTAGCCACGTGAGCCTCTTCCAAGAGATACATAGCCAGGTCTGTGGAATTGTTGATGGTACGGTCGCCTGTGCTCTTGCCAAAGAAGCTGCTGCATTTTGGGAAGAGATAGAAGGCTCCCTGTGGCATGTTCACCTCAAGACCTGGTACTTCTTTAGCCAACTTTACGATGAGGTTGCGACGGCGTTCGAAAGCTTGGCGCATGTTCTCTACGGCACTTTGGTCGAGTGTATAGGCTGCCTCGGCTGCTTTCTGGCTCACAGAACATGTACCGCTGGTGTACTGTCCCTGCAGTTTGTTACATCCCTTGATGATCCACTCAGGACCTGCGAGGAATCCGATACGCCAACCAGTCATGGCATAAGCCTTTGATACACCGTTGGCAATGATGACCTGTTCCTTCATGTCAGGTTCCTGTGCGATGCTGTGGTGCTTGCCGATATAGTTGATGTGTTCGTAAATCTCATCAGCCAATACGAAAACTTCCTTGTGTCTTCTCAGTACATCAGCGAGTGCTGCCAACTCTTCCTTAGAATAGACGCTACCTGTAGGGTTGCTTGGTGAGCAGAGGATGAGCATCTTGGTCTTGGGAGTGATGGCTTGTTCCAACTGCTCGGCTGTCATTTTGAAGTCCTGGTCGAAACCTGCGTTTACGATGACAGGTACACCGCCAGCCAGTTTCACCATCTGTGGATAGCTTACCCAGTAAGGTGCAGGTATGATGACCTCATCACCAGGATTTACCAAGGCGAGAACTGCGTTGCAGACGCACTGCTTGCCGCCAGTACCTACGATTACCTCATTGGCAGTATAGTCAAGATTGTTCTCGTTTTTCAGTTTGGCAACAATTGCTTTTCTCAAGTCAGGATATCCTGGAACAGGAGAGTAACGAGAGTAATTTTCGTCGATAGCCTTTTTGGCTGCCTCTTTGATGTTGTCAGGTGTGTTGAAATCGGGTTCTCCCACGCTCATGTTGATCACGTCGATTCCTTGAGCCTTCATTTCACTGCTTTTCTGCGACATCGCCAGCGTTGCTGATGGTGCCAATCTGTTAAGACGATCTGATAATTGTGCCATAATTTATATCAATGTTTATAATTCGACTGCAAAAGTAATCATTTTATTTCTTTTGCGGAAAGAAACATGTTATTATTTAACTTTTTGTATCTAAATTGTTACATTCTGCCATGTTTAACCCAGGTGAAGCACATGTCCCATGCGGTCTCTCTTAGTTTTGAGGTATCGCTCATTGTATTTGTTGGGAGTGGTCTCGATGGGGATATTTTCTACGATTTCCAGTCCGTAGGCCTCCAGTCCGACACGTTTTACGGGGTTGTTTGTCATCAGGCGCATTTTGTGTACACCGAGATGGCGCAGCATCTGTGCTCCACAGCCATAGTCGCGCTCATCGGGTTTGAAGCCCAGATGGGTGTTGGCGTCCACGGTGTCGTAGCCTTCTTCCTGAAGCTTATAGGCGGCAATCTTGTTCATCAGACCGATGCCTCTTCCTTCCTGCTGCATGTAGATGAGTACTCCCTTGCCTTCTTTCTCGATCATCTCCATGGCTTTGTGAAGCTGCTGACCGCAGTCGCAGCGCTTGCTTCCCAGGATGTCGCCGGTGGCGCAAGATGAGTGAACACGTACGAGGATAGGCTCGTCTTCTTTCCATTCTCCCTTGATGAGGGCCATGTGCTCCAGTCCGTTGCTTGCCTGGCGGAAAGGAATGAGATGGAAGTGACCGTATTCTGTAGGCAGGTCTACCTCTTCACCTATTTCTATCAGCGACTCTTTCTTGAGTCGGTATTCTATCATGTCTTTGATGGAGATGACTTTCAACCCCCATTCCTTAGCAAACTTCAGGAGTTGTGGCAGGCGGGCCATGGTGCCATCTTCGTTCATGATTTCCATCAGTGCGCCGGCAGGGTAGAGTCCCGCCATCTTGCAAAGGTCGATGGCGGCCTCGGTATGTCCGCTTCTGCGCAGCACTCCGTTGTCTTGTGCATATAGTGGGTTGATATGTCCTGGACGTCCAAAGGTCTTGGATGTGGAGTTGGGGTCGGCCAGGGCTTTGATGGTCTCAGCTCTGTCGTGTGCAGATACTCCAGTGCTGCATCCTTCGAGTTTGTCGACGGTGACGGTGAATGGAGTTCCAAGCATGGATGTGTTCTCTGAAACCTGGTGGGGCAGATCCAGCTCATCGCATCGGCTGATGGTGATAGGTGCGCAGAGCACGCCACGTGCATGCTTGAGCATGAAGTTTACCTTGTCTGCATCAATCTTTTCTGCAGCGATGATGAGGTCGCCCTCGTTTTCTCGGTCTTCATCGTCTACCACGATAACGAATTTTCCTTCTTTGAAGTCTTCTACGGCTTCTTCTATGCTATTCAATCTTACGTCTTCCATTTTCTAATTGATACCTTATTATATATATAGTTACATTTCTTTAGTTCTCATGATGATGTCGTTGTTCACCTGCGTCACCACTTTCAGGTCTCTGTACAGTCGCAGGCGGAAACTCCACATTCTAAGGTAGAGCACAGTGCCTAAAGGAACGATGAGGGCTGCCAGGATATTGAGCCATTTATGTTCGAATGGACGTGTGTGAGCCTTGGGCGAGAGTACGGGATACTGGTTGATGTTGTGCAGGATATATTTGTTCTTTGTATTCGACAAGTCTTCTATCACTGCTTCCAGTTCGTTGCTGATGCGCTCTATCTCATGATCGGGCTGATATTTGAAGAACACATTGATGAAGTTGGGCCATTTCTTAAGTCTGTGTTCCTTGTTGTATGCCTCGATATCTTCGTTGATGTGTTTCAGCTTGACGGCGTCCTCAGTGTATGCTGGGTCGTTGATGATGACCTCCTTGCCAAAGATATGTCGTTTGAGTCGTATTCCCAAAAGCTTGAATATAAACTCTTTGTACATGTCTATGTTGAATACCGTCGAGTCGTTGGTTGCTTTGTAGGTGACGAATACCGCTAAAGGTCCCAGTACGGCAGTGGCAAGTCCTTTTCCAAACCATATAGCCCAAATTCCGCTTCGGCTCATTCGGTATCCAGTGTTGTCGAGAATAAAGAAGGTGATGAAAACCAGTACTGAGATGATGACAGGGAATCCCAATCCTCCTTTTCGGATGATGGCACCCAGCGGTGCTCCGATGAAGAAGAAGATGAGGCACGACAACGCCAGCGTGAACTTGTTGATGGCCTCTATCTTGTGGTCTCTTATCAGTCGGTCGCCCACATTGGTGATCATACTCTTGAAGTCGAGGTCGTTCATGGCTTGCTGCACGTCGGATGAAGCGTAGTTTACTACCGACAGCCTGCGCTCTGTAGGCATCTTCTCGAACAGAGAGTCGATATTCACCTTTGTTGCAGCAGCTTTTTTCACAGCCTGTAGCGAGTCTTGCTTGCTCATGAATGGCTGGTGATAGTATCTTATTCTGGCATCAGCCAGGTACATTCTTCCTATCGAGTCGTACGACTGGTTGATGGAGTCGATGTCGTGTTCTATCTTGGCAAGACTCTTCGCCTTGGCATTGTTTGACAGCGAACTGGCATCGGTGAGGCTGAAGTCGTTGTCGAAGTCGAGCACGATTTTCTTCGAGATGAAGGTCTCTCTTCGGTAGGGCACTGCGGCGCTGTTGGCAAGCTCGCTGCTCTGCATGTTCTCAAACCATTCTCCGCTGTACAGGCTCAGTACGAGGTGTTTCTTCTCGGCCGTACTCTGCAGCATACCCGAGTCGGCGAGGATAATGGCGGCATCCTCATAGCTGTTGGTCATGCGATAGATCATGATGCCGTACAACTTGCCCGTTTTGAGGTCTTTCTTCTGTACGTAGAGGTTGCAGTTGGGGATTCCGTCATAGAAGATTCCCTCAGGGATTTCCAACTCAGGACTCTTCTGCTTCATCGAGATGAGAAGCTGTGCCAGCTTCATGTTGGAGCTGGGACCGATGTTGTTTTGAAAGTAGAACGAGCTGACCATCACAAGAACCGTGATGATGATGAGCGACCTGAAAGCCTGCATCAGCGAGATGCCAGCGGCCTTGATGGCTGTCAGCTCAGAACTTTCTCCCAAGTTGCCGAAGGTGATAAGCGAAGAGAGCAGGATGGCCAAAGGCAGGGCCTGTGGTACAAGCATGAGTCCCATGTACCAGAAGAACTGCGCCATGACTTCCACCGACAAACCTTTACCTATCAGTTCGTCGATGTATCTCCACAGGAACTGCATCATCAGCACAAACTGGCAGATGAAGAATGTTCCCACGAAAAGCAGTCCGAATTGCTTCGCGATGAATATATCTAATTTCTTGATTCTCATTTCAGCTTGCAAAAGTAACATAAAAAACTCAAAAATCATTCTTTTTTTGTTTTTTTATATATTTAAATCATGTTTGCCGCTACTCAGCACCCATAGGGAGAACTGATTGTTTCAGTTGCTTTACTCGTGTTGTCAGCCTTAAGTCCCAATGAAATGTTGGCTTCATACTGGAGAAATCTTGCTCTTATGCTGTATAAATGTTTTGCTTTAGCAACAAAAATCTCCGTTCCGTGATTTGGAACGGCCGTTCCGTATCATGGAACGAAGATTTGTCCTGTGGTCGAATTATTTTTTCGTTATTGATAATATGAGTTGACTCAGTTATTACTTATTTATAATTCACGTAGACTTACTCAACTTTCGCAAATATGTTCCACACGCCCAGAAGGGGCAGAAGCCCTTAGCCTGTACTTGAACCACTTTGCGAAACATCAGTTACTTAATTATTAGTCTTATTTACAGTTGACTATTCATGGCTATAGGGGGGCAAAGTAGTTACTGATAGAGGTAAGTGCAGCTAAAAAAGTAATTGGCAGGATCATCTTAAAACAAAAAAAAGTATCTTAAGAAACATCTGCATGTAACTTAAGATACTTTTTGTTTTCAACTACAGTTTCTTCTTGCTTCAGGTAGACGAGAAACTGGAGCAGTTGTTATTTTTTGAAGCCGAAAATGCGCTTGATGAATTTTTTGACTACATTTTCTTTCTTCTGAGGATTTACGATAGGCGTAACCTTACGTGTGGTTGATTTTTCTGAAGTCTTCTTCTGGCTGACACCTCTTCCTCTGCCGTTGCTGCCTGGGCGTACATTGCGACGCTTGCCGTTGTTGTCCTGGCTGCCTGGCTTGTTGTCAGTCTGTGCCTGTCTGTTGCGTGACTTGTTTTCTGTCTGATCGCTTGCCGGACGATTATTGCCTTTACGTCGGTTGTTGCGATTTTGCTTATTCTCGTTTTCTGGTTTGCCACCATTGTTCTGCTGCTGGCTGTTGCCCTGCTGCTGGCCATCCTTGGTACGAGGAGCGTTCTTACCCTGTTGTCTGGCGTTGCCCTGTTGTTTCTTGTTGTCTTTGTTCCTGGGCTGGTTGTTGCCTTGCTGGTTGTTGTCTTGCTTGCTGTTTTCCTGTGGGTTGTTGTCTTCTGTACGACGCTGTGCCTTTTCAGGTCGGTTGGCAGTTTTATTGGCAGGTTTGCGTTTGTGTGCAGTCTGTTCACGATCTTTGCGTCGTCTGCTCTTTGCGCTGTTGTTGCCTGCCTTTCTGGGCTTGTTCTGCTTGGTGTATGCAGGTCCTTCGCCGCATCCTTCGGGCAGAGCAACCTTTTCCACTTCTTTTTCCAAGAACTTCTCTATCTGCTGGAAATAGAAGATATCTTCCTCGCTCACAAAGGTGATAGCCACTCCGTCGCGGTCGGCACGTGCAGTACGTCCGATACGGTGCACATAGTCTTCAGTATCGTGAGGCACATCATAGTTGATAACCAATGCGATATCATCGATGTCTATGCCTCGTGCCACGATGTCGGTAGCTACGAGCACATCGATTTGTCCGCTCTTGAATTTGAACATCATATTGTCGCGTTCAGCCTGGTCCAGGTCAGAGTGCATCTCTCCACAGTTGATATGTTTACGCTGCAGTGATCCTGCCACTTGCTTTACCTTCATCTTGCTTCCGCAGAAGATGATGACTCGCTGCAGGTCGCCAGCTTTGAAGATGTCCTTGATGATGTCCATCTTCTGTGTCTCGTAGCATACGTAAGCTTTCTGCTGTATCTTCTCGGCAGGTTTGCTTACTGCGAGTTTGATCTCTACAGGATTCTTGAGCAGAGTCTTTGCCAGTTCTTCTATTTTCTCGGGCATTGTGGCAGAGAACATAATGGTCTGGCAAGTTTTTGGCAATTTGGCTGCGATGGTCTTGATATCCTCCGAGAATCCCATGTCGAGCATGCGGTCTGCCTCATCAAGAATAAAGAAGCTTACCTTGCTGAGGTCTACATTGCCCAAGCTGATATGAGAGATGAGTCGGCCTGGTGTAGCTATCACCACGTCTGCACCCATGCGCAGGCTTTTCAGTTCTTGGTCGTATCGGTTTCCGTCGTTTCCTCCATATACAGCCACGCTGCTTACGCCTTGCAGGTAATATCCGAAGCCCTGCATGGCCTGGTCTATCTGTTGTGCCAACTCGCGTGTAGGCGACATGATAACACAGTTGATGGCATCAGAAGGATAACCACCGTCGTCGAGTTTGCTGAGCACTGGCAGCAGATAGGCAGCAGTTTTGCCTGTTCCGGTTTGCGCAACTCCCATTACGTCGTTGCCTTTCAATATCTCTGGAATACACTTTTCCTGTACTGGGGTGCAAGTGTCGAAACGCATATCGTAGAGCGCATCGAGCACGTTGTCATTTAAATCTAATTCGTCGAAATACATATTTCTTATTTTTCTTTTTCCTTTTTTCTTTTTTTTGTCATTAATCATTAATACTTACCTCGGTGCGTTGCGGTAGCAGAAGTATGCCACGAATGCAAAGAGGAAGTTGGGCATCCAGGCAGCCAGCATAGGCGGGAAGTTGTCCTGGATGGCGAATGTGGCAGAGATGGTTTGCAGCATGATGTAGCTGAAACTCAGTGCCAGTCCGATGCCGAGCGATGTTCCCATTCCACCTTTGCGCTTGCGCGACGAGAGCGACACACCTATTATGGTAAGGATGAATGAGGCGAATGAGGCTGCAATTCGCTTGTGATATTCCACCTGGTATTGCACCACATTGCCCGAACCTCGGTTGATCTGTTTGGAGATATAATCCTTCAGTGCAGGACTGGTAAATGTTTCCTGCTGTCCCTTGGAGTATACCAGGTCGGTGGGTTCCATCATGATGATGGTGTCTTTCTCGGCTCCGCTGGTGATGTGCTCCTTCAGTCCCTGGAGCTGTCGTACCTTCCAGTTTCTTATTTTCCAGTGGTACTTGGAGTCGGATATGGTGTCGTACTGCACCTCCATGGCGGTGAGGTGGCTTACCAATTTCTTGTCCTTGAACTTGTCAAGGCAGAAGCCGAAGCCTTTCTTGCTTTGGTTGTCGTAGTGCTGCAGATACGCGATGACGCCCCTGTCCACCTGCAACTGTACGTTTTCTGCCGATGTGTTCTTGCTCTTCTTCTTGTACTTGATTTCGAAATTCTGTCTTACCACCGTTCCATAGGGAATAACATAGGCAGAGAGGGCATACGACATGGCCGAGAGCATGATGCAGGTAATCATGTAAGGGCGCAACAGCCGCTTGAATGAGATGCCTGATGCCATGATGGCGATAATCTCAGAGTTGCCAGCCATCTTAGATGTAAAGAAGATGACGGCAATGAAGACAAACAGCGCACTGAAGAGGTTGGCGAAGTAAGGCACGAAGTTGAGGTAATAGTCAAAGACGATAGCCCTCAGCGGTGCATGATTCTCGGTGAATTTAGGCAGGTTGTCGTTTACGTCGAACACGATAGCCACCGATATAATCAGCAGGATAGAGAAGAAGTATGTGCCTACAAACTTCTTGATGATGTACCAGTCCATGCGCTTGATATACCTGAATGGGTTCAGGAACCTGAGTATACGCAGGAAGGCTAACTTCTTTGCGAGCCATTGTGTGAAGTGTATGAGCCCAGCAAAGTGTTGTCCGAACCATCTTTTGGCTTTATAGAGCCTGCGATGTTTTCTTAATTGATGAAATGTCTTCATTTTATGTTTTTGACCTTTTAATAGGTCTTTTTTTTGTTCGACCAGTCAGTCTGTGGTCTTTGCGTTTGTTCTCCCAGCCTGTGGTCTTTATATTCTTTGTCCCAGCTGGTCGATGATCGAATTTTTCCATTGCACGAAGTCTCCCTGCTCAATGTGCTGTCGCGCATCGGTGACGAGTCGCAGATAGAAGGCCAGGTTGTGTATGCTTGCTATCTGCATGGCCAGGAGTTCCTGTGCCTTGAAGAGGTGATGCAGGTAAGCCTTGGTTGTGATACGGTCGATGTCGCATCCGTCAGGGTCTACGGGACTGAAGTCCATTTCCCATTTCTTGTTGCGCATGTTCATCGTTCCGTTGTAGGTGAAGAGCATGGCGTTGCGTCCGTTGCGGGTTGGCATCACACAGTCGAACATGTCCACTCCTCGTTCTATGGCCTCGAGTATGTTCTGTGGTGTACCCACACCCATGAGATAGCGCGGCTTGTCCTTGGGCAGGATTTCGTTCACCACCTCTATCATTTCGTACATCACCTCAGTGGGCTCGCCTACGGCAAGTCCACCGATAGCATTTCCGTCGGCTCCCTTGTCTGCCACATATTTGGCCGCCTCTCTTCTCAGCTCGGGGAAGGTGCAGCCCTGCACGATGGGGAAGAGGCTTTGCTGATATCCGTACAGCGGTTCGGTTTCGTTGAAGCGCTTGACACAGCGGTCGAGCCAACGCTGTGTCATCTCGAGACTCTTCTTGGCATACTGGAAGTCGCTTTGTCCAGGAGGACACTCGTCGAACGCCATCATGATGTCGGCACCAATAATTCGCTCAGTGTCCATCACGTTCTCGGGTGTGAAGATGTGCTTGCTTCCGTCGATGTGAGAGCGGAACTCGCACCCCTCCTCACGCAACTTTCGGATGCCTGTAAGCGAGAATACCTGGAATCCGCCACTGTCTGTCAGGATGGGTCGGTCCCATCCGTTGAAGCCATGCAGTCCGCCTGCGGCCTTGATGACCTCGAGTCCTGGTCGTAGGTATAGGTGGTAGGTGTTGCCTAAGATAATCTGTGCCTTAACCTGTTGGCGCAGTTCCTCGAAGTGCACACCTTTCACTGATCCGACAGTTCCCACAGGCATAAAGATAGGAGTCATTATCTGTCCGTGGTCGGTGGTGATGATGCCTGTGCGTGCATCACTGGCTTTATCTGTTACTTGTAGTTCGAATTTCATTCTTCTTGTTTATATTGATTTCTCACTCTCCTTTCTTCGCATCCTCGGGAATCGTAAAATCGATGGGATGTTCCACCTTCTCGTCGGTGAGCGCGAAGTGCCATACATCGGCAACATTCTCCACATAGTGGAATTCCACTCCCTTGCGATAGATCTCAGGAATCTCCTCAATGTCTTTCTTATTGTCCTGACAGATCACGATATCGGTAATGCCGGCTCGCTTGGCGGCCAGAATCTTCTCCTTGATGCCACCTACGGGGAGAACTTTTCCACGAAGTGTTATCTCTCCTGTCATGGCTGTGTTCTTTCGCACCTTGCGCTGTGTCAGGGCCGATGCGATACTTGTAGCGATGGTGATACCAGCAGAAGGACCGTCTTTAGGAGTAGCTCCCTCGGGCACATGGATATGGATGTTCCAGTTTTCGAAGATACGATAGTCTATGCCCAAGAGGTCGGCGTGCGCCTTGACATATTCCAGCGCAATGACCGCCGATTCCTTCATCACGTCGCCCAGGTTTCCTGTCAGGGTGAGTTTGGCAGCCTTGCTCTTGCTGAGCGAGGTTTCTATGAAGAGGATTTCTCCTCCTACTGATGTCCATGCCAGTCCTGTTACCACGCCAGCATATTGGTTTCCCTGGTAGATGTCGCGTGTGAAGATAGGCTTGCCCAACAGTTCTTCCACCTCAGCAGGAGTGATGGTAGGCTTCTCCAGTTCTTCGGTATATGCCAGCTTGTATGCCATCTTGCGCAAAGCCTTGTTGATAGCTTTTTCGAGTTGGCGCACTCCACTTTCGCGTGTATAGTGGTCTATCAGGTCTTCGATGGCTGCTTTGGTAAACTTTATCTTGGGCTCATACTTGTCGAGACCAGTATTCTTCAGTTCGCGTGGCACCAGGTGTCGCTTGGCTATCTCCACCTTCTCCTCGATGATGTATCCGCCCACCTCGATGAGCTCCATACGGTCGAGCAACGGACGTGGAATACTGCTGATATCGTTGGCAGTAGCAATGAAGAGCACCTTCGACAAATCGTAGTCTGTATCGAGATAATTGTCGTGGAAGGCATTGTTCTGTTCTGGGTCGAGCACTTCGAGCAGAGCCGATGCCGGGTTTCCGTTGATGGTGTTCTGTGTCACCTTGTCTATCTCGTCGAGGATGAATACAGGGTTGCTGCTTCCAGCCTTCTGAATGTTCTTGATGATTTGTCCGGGCATGGCTCCTATATAGGTACGGCGGTGTCCTCGTATCTCCGACTCGTCGTGCAGACCGCCCAATGACATACGCACATATTTTCTGCCCATCGCCTCGGCGATGCTCTTTCCAAGACTTGTCTTGCCAACTCCTGGAGGGCCATAGAGGCAGAGGATAGGGCTCTTCAGGTCTCCTCGCAGCGATCTTACAGCCAGGTATTCCAAGATACGTTCCTTAACCTTTTCCATGCCATAGTGCGCTTTGTCGAGAACTTTCTTGGCATGCTTGAGGCTCAGGTTGTCCTGAGTGTATTCATTCCAAGGCAGGTCTACCATGGTCTGCAGGTAGTTGACGAGGATAGAGTAGTCTGGGCTCTGTGGGTTGATGGTTTCGAGCTTGTTCAATTCCTTATTGAACGCCTTGGCTGTAGCCTCGTTCCATTTCTTGTTCTTGGCCTTTTCAGTCAGTTCTTTTCGCTCAGGATTCTTCTCGTCTCCCCCCAGTTCCTCGCGTATGTTCTTGAGTTGCTGCTGCAGGAAGTATTCTCTCTGCTGTTCGTCGAGGTCGAAGCGTGTTTTCTGCTTGATGTCCGACTGTATGCTCAGCAGTTGTAGCTCTTTGTGCTCGGCTTTCAGAGCGATGTAAAGACGGTCGCTGAGGTTGTCTTTCTCCAGCATCTCCATCTTGTCCTCTATGCTGAAAGGCATGTTGCTGCAGATGAAGTTGGCTGCTATCATGGGGTTGGATATGTTGTTGAGGGCATATTCAGCCTCATTGGGCATATCATCGCAGGCATGTATGAAGTTGGCTGTTTCCTGATGCAGTGTGTCCAACAGCGTCTGGAAATGCACGTCTTCCAGGTTGGGCCACTTTTCTGGCAGACTGGTTACCTGTCCTTTGTAGTAAGGACTTATTGATGTAATCTGTTCGAGTCGGCATCTGCCAAGAGCCTGTACCACGATGGTTATGTTACCTGATTCTACTCCTGGCAGTTCAACTGTTTTTATGAGTTTAGCAAACACACCAGTCTTATAGAGGTTTCCAGATGTGGGATTTTCTGTAGCCTCATCTTTCTGGCAGAAGATACAGAATACCTTGTCTGGATTTTCGATTAGCTTTTGGGCGAGCTGAACGCTCTGGGGTCTTCCCACGATGATGGGTGCCAGAACGGTAGGAAAGATGACGAGATTGCGTGTGCAGAGAATAGGGTATTCTCCTGATTCTCTTTCTGCCACCAATACAGAAGCATCGCCGTCAAAATCGGCTATCATTTGAAATTGTGTATTTTGTTTTCTGTTCATATTCGTTTTTAGAATTCTTTTTAGGGTGCAAAGGTAGTCATTTTTATTGAATTCAGAGGGGTTGGTATAGATATTTTAATATATTCGTGGCATTTTTTTGTAAAAATGATAAAATAAAACAGACTTGTTTGCGTTTTTCCTGATGTAAGCGAAAGTTGCGTAAATCAGAATAAAAACAAGAAACGGTGGCAGATTTTCAATTCAAACATTTTGGAATCATGCAGGATAAGTGCGGCATGAAGGTTGGCACAGACGGCGTACTCTTGGGAGCATGGGCTTTGGGAGGCAGCAGGGTGCTGGATATAGGTACGGGGACAGGTCTCGTAGCACTCATGATGGCTCAGCGTTTTCCGCAGTCAGTAGTCGATGCCATCGATATTGACGAGGAGGCTTGCATGCAGGCTGCCGAGAATGTGGCGGCAAGTCCTTTTGCCGGAAGTGTGCATGTGAGTCATTGTCCGCTGCAGGATTTTCTGTCTTCCCAGCCTTACGATGCCATCGTCAGCAATCCGCCTTTCTTTGTCGACAGTCTGAAGAATCCTGATGTCAAGCGCTCGCTTGCCCGGCATACAGACACACTGCCTTTTGCCGACCTCTTTGCCGGAGCCAGACGTCTGCTTACGGAACATGGTTTCCTGTCGATTGTTGTACCCACAGAAGTGTTTGGCAGGGTGGAGGAAGAGGCTTATTATAAGGGCTTTACGCTTGTTCGTAAATGTATGGTGAAGACTGTGGAGCGCAAGGCTCCCAAACGGCTTCTTCTTACCTTCTCCCGTAGCCGTATGGGCAACTTTGAGGAGTCTACAGAAGTGCTCCAGTTGCCGGATGGCAGTCGTTCGGAATGGTATTCCCGGTTAACGGAAGAATTTTATATCAAGTAGATTTTAAAGGAGTTTTCAAAGGAGTTTTCAAGGGGGGCAAGAAAGTTAAGAAGTTATCGCTCCCTGCGGTCGCTGAGGAGCTAAGACAAATGCTTAAGTGGACTTGAAATTAAACAATCCCTTAAAGGCATTTGTCTTAACTCCTTAACTCCTTAACACCTTAACTCCTTAACACCTTAACTCTTTAACTCCTTAGTCAAGCATCATAAGTTCAGTTTGCTCTGCACGAGTTTGCTCAGCGCCTCCACCTTTCTTCCTTGCTCTCTGATGTCGCTTCTCACGGCATTGAGACCGTTGAAGAAATCGGCAAAGGCCGACTGTATGGCGTTGGGTTTCCGGGCATTCTTGTCGGCAAATGGGTTTACGATAATCTTGATGCCTTTCTCCTCCAAGTGCACATCAATGTCAGCACCCGTCATAACCGGGTCGCCGTCATAATGGATGACACCAGGCTTGGTGCGGGTGATATGCAGTTTTTTGCATCTGAACGACTTAATCTTGGAGTGCTTGTCGAGCGTCTTGTTGAACATATCGAAACTTACCTGCGGAGCTTCCAGTACATCGAAAGGCTCCATGATGACCACGTCCATCAGTCCGTCGCTCATCGATGCCTGTGGAGCGATATAGGCGTTGTTGCCATATTGCGATGCGTTGGCACACGAGATGAGGAAGGCCTTGTATTGTTTTGTTCCCGTCTCGTCCTCAAGGGTGTAGGTTTCAGGCTGATACTTCAGTCCTTCTCTCAGGATGTTCTCAGCATAGCTGATGGGTCCTCGTTTGCCGCTTTCGGCAAACTTCATGCTTACGAAGGCGTCAAATCCCATACCGCAGGTACAGAAGAAAGGATAGCCGTTGATGACCCCATAGTCGAGGTCGTGAATCTCGCATTGGTTGATGATCTCAATACTCTTTTTCAGGTTCATGGGCAGCATGAGGTGACGAGCCAGTCCGTTGCCCGATCCACAAGGCAGAATTCCCAGGGCTGTGTCGGAATGTACGATGGCTCTTGCCACTTCGTTGACAGTACCGTCACCTCCCACAGCCACCACAATGTCAACATGAGCCTCCTTCGCCTCGGAAGCAATTTCCGATGCGTGTCCGGCTCTTTCCGTAGTTCTTATCTCGTACTCAAAGCGGTCCTTGTCCAGAATGCTATCTATCAGGTTGGGGATGGATGCTTTGCTTGCCGTGCCCGAGATAGGATTCATGATAAAAACGATCTTCTTCTTCATCTAATTAGACAGAATTTTATGAATATTCAGTTGCAAAAGTAATAAAATTAGTATAAAAACGCCTTTTTAGACCCTAAAAAAACACTAAAAATCAACTTTCTTGGAAAAAAACACGATATATTAGTTCTTTTTTGTATCTTTGCACCCTGTAAACTTAGAAATTATAAAAAGTACACCTATTCATAATGGGACAATTACAAGAAAAATACAAGAATTATCGTGAACCTCAGAAGTATATGGCTGCCGGTGTGTACCCATACTTCCGTGAGATCACCAGTAAGCAGATGACGGAAGTTACCGACATCGACGGACATAAGATTTTGATGTTCGGTTCTAATGCTTATCAGGGTTTGACCAACGACCAGCGTGTTATCGATGCAGCCAAGGCTGCTCTCGACAAGTATGGTTCTGGTTGTGCAGGAAGCCGTTTCCTCAATGGAACCCTCGACCTTCACGTACAGCTCGAGAAGGAGTTGGCCGAGTTCATGCACAAGGATGAGTCCCTGTGCTTCTCTACAGGTTTCTCTGTCAACCAGGGCGTGTTGGCATGTGTGGTAGGCCGCAATGACTATATCATCTGCGACGACCGCGACCACGCCAGTATCGTAGATGGCCGCCGTCTTTCGTTTGCAACCCAGCTGCACTATAAGCACAATGATATGGAGGACCTTGAGCGTGTACTCAAGACCTTGCCTCATGAGGCTATCAAGCTGATCGTTGTCGATGGCGTCTTCTCTATGGAGGGCGACTTGGCCAACTTGCCAGAGATTGTCAAGTTGAAGCACAAGTACAACTGCTCCATCATGGTGGACGAGGCTCATGGCCTGGGTGTGTTTGGCAAGCAGGGACGTGGCGTATGCGATCACTTTGGTCTTACCGATGAGGTCGACCTCATCATGGGTACATTCTCCAAGAGTCTGGCGTCTATCGGTGGTTTCATCGCTTCAGACAAGGACACCATTAACTTCCTGCGTCATTCTTGCCGTACTTATATCTTCAGTGCATCCAACACTCCAGCAGCCACAGCAGCAGCCTTGGAGGCTCTTCACATCATTCAGAACGAGCCAGAGCGCTTCGAGCAGTTGTGGGATGTTACCAACTACGCCCTGAAGCGTTTCCGTGAGGAAGGTTTCGAGATTGGCGAGACAGAGAGTCCTATCATTCCTCTCTATGTGCGCGATGCTATGAAGACTTTCGAGGTAACCAAGAAGGCTTACGACCGTGGTGTATTTATCAACCCAGTCATCCCTCCAGCATGTGCTCCTCAGGACACATTGGTACGTTTCGCCCTCATGGCTACTCATACCAAGGAGCAGGTAGAACGCGGTGTGAAAATTCTGAAGGAGGTCTTCGTAGAGGAAGGCGTCATCAAGTAAGCGCTACTTATATTGGAATTACACCTATTTATATTATAGAGAGAGGCAGCCCTTGGAATGAAGGGCTGCCTTTTTGGAAAATAAGTGTTTTGTGACGGTAAAATAATAACGAGATAAGAAAATATGATTTCAGTAGAAGGCTTGAAAGTCGAGTTTGGCGTAAAACCTCTCTTCCACGATGTGAACTTTGTCATCAACGACCGTGACCGCATAGCCCTGGTGGGCAAGAACGGAGCAGGTAAGTCGACGATGCTCAAGATACTTTGTGGTATACAGAAACCAACAGATGGCGTTGTGGCTGTGCCCAACGAGACAACGATAGGCTATCTGCCACAGGTGATGAAGTTGCAGGACGACACCACCGTGAAGGAGGAAACCCGCAAGGCCTTTGCTCATAACACAGAGATGAAGGCACGTCTCGACAAGATGCAGCAAGAGATGGCCGACCGTACCGACTATGAGAGCGAGTCGTATGCCCAACTGGTAGAGAAGTTTACCCAGGAGCATGAACGCTACATGATGATGGGCGGCGAGAACTATGAGGCAGAGATAGAGCGCACGCTTACAGGTCTGGGCTTCACCCGCGAGGACTTCGACCGTCCTACCCGTGAGTTCTCTGGTGGATGGCGTATGCGTATCGAGTTGGCTAAGATACTGTTGCAGAAACCCGATGTGCTTCTTCTCGACGAGCCTACCAACCATCTCGATATAGAGAGTATACAGTGGTTGGAGCAGTTTCTTGCCCAGAGTGCCAAGGCGGTGGTGCTGGTCAGCCACGACCGTGCCTTTATTAACAATGTGACCAACCGCACCTTAGAGATAACCTGCGGCAGGGTAGAGGACTATCGTGTGAAATACGACGAGTATGTGGTACTTCGTGCAGAGCGCCGCGAACAGCAGTTGCGAGCCTACGAGAACCAGCAGAAGGAGATTGCCGATATCAAGGACTTTATAGAGCGTTTCCGCTACAAGCCCACCAAGGCCGTGCAGGTGCAGAGCCGCATCAAGCAGTTGGAGAAAATCGTGCCCATTGAGGTCGACGAGGTCGACAACAAGCAGATGCACCTCAAGTTTCCACCCTGTCTTCGCAGTGGCGACTATCCCATTATCTGCGACGAGGTGCGCAAGGATTATGGCTCGCATACAGTTTTCGACCACGTCACCCTTACCATCAAGCGCGGTGAGAAAGTGGCTTTCGTCGGCAAGAACGGCGAGGGAAAGTCCACACTTGTGAAGTGTATCATGGGCGAGATTCCGTTTACAGGAACGCTGAAGATAGGCCACAATGTGCAGATAGGCTATTTCGCACAAAACCAGGCACAGCTCTTAGACGAGCGCCTTACCATCTTCCAGACCATAGACAATGTGGCCACGGGCGATATGCGTCTCAAGGTGAACGATCTCTTGGGAGCATTCATGTTTGGCGGCGAGACCTCCGAGAAGTATGTCAAGGTGCTCAGTGGCGGCGAGCGCAGCCGACTGGCAATGATCAAGTTGCTGCTCGAGCCTGTCAACCTCCTGATTCTCGATGAGCCAACCAACCATCTCGACATGCAGTCGAAGGATGTTCTCAAGGAAGCCATCAAGGCCTTCGACGGAACAGCCATCATCGTGAGCCACGACCGTGAGTTCCTCGACGGACTGGTAGACAAGGTGTATGAGTTTGGTGGCGGAAAGGTACGCGAGCATCTGGGTGGCATCTACGACTATCTGCGTGCCCACAATGCCGAGACCATCCAGGCAGCCCTTGCCAAGGGCGAGCCATCCATGGGCGCTTCTTCAGCCAAGCCACAGCAGCAGGACGCATCGCCTGCCGCAACAGACAATGCGTCGTCGAAGAAGCAGAGTTACGCCGAGCACAAGGAACAGCAGAAGAAGATTCGCAAGGCCGAGAAGGCGGTGAAGGACTGCGAGCAGCGTATCGCCACCTTGGAAAAACGCAAGAAGGAGATTGACGATTTGCTGATGAAGCCCGAGAATGCCACCAACATGGAGCTCGTCACAGAGTACACCTCGCTGATGCAGAAACTCGATGAGGAGAACGACAACTGGCTCGTCCTCTCCGAGGAGCTGGAAGAAGTGTCAGGGCAATAAAATCCAGACAAAACAACAATAACCAAATAATTATAACATTATGAACATGAAGATGATTATCCCGATGGTGATGATAGCAGCCATGCCTATGGGTGCAGACGCACAAAATAAGTCGGGACTTGTCATGAGCAATCTTGACAAGACGACAAAGCCTGCCGACGATTTCTATCAGTTTGCCACAGGCGGATGGCAGAAGAACAATCCTTTGCCAGCAGCCTACAGCCGCTATGGAAGCTTCGACCAGTTGCAGGAAAACAACAACAAGCGTATCAACAGCATCTTGGGCGAGCTCCAGAAAAAGAGCTACAAGAAGGGAAGTATCGAGCAGAAACTGTCCGACTTCTACAAGTTGGCGATCGATGTCGACCGCCGCAACAAGGAGGGCATAGCTCCCGTAAAGCCTCTGCTCGACGAGATAGCTGCTGCCCAAACCAAGGCCGACCTGCAGAAATTGCAGATCAAGTATGCCTGGATGGGACTCGGAGTAAGCTATGGTGCTGGTCTCGGTGCCGACGAGAAGAATGTCACTCAGAACATCTACAATCTCTCTCAGGGCGGTCTCACCCTTGGCGCCAAGGATTATTACCTCAACAACGATGCCGCCACTGTGGCCATCCGTGAGGCTTACAAGGCATATCTTGCCAAGATGTTCCAGCTCTATGGTTTCTCTGCAGCCGATGCTGTCCAGTATGCACAGGCCATTTTCCTGCACGAAACCAGTCTTGCCTTTGTTTCCAAGAGCCGCACCGAGCTTCGTGACCCACAGGCCAACTACAACAAGATGACTCTCAAGCAGTTCTGTGAAAACTATCCCAACATACCTCTCGAGGCCTTGGCCAATGGCGAGGGCATCAAGAGCGAGTATATGCAGGAACTCATTGTAGGTCAGCCAGCATTCTTTGCAGCCTACGACAAGCTTTCGGCAGCCGAGAACGCCTCTGTCCTGAAGGCGCTGATGCTCTGGAGTGTCATCCGCAACTCTTCCGCTTACCTGACCGATGAGATTCGCGAGGCCAACTTCGACTTCTTCGGCAAGACCATGAGTGGCCGTCAGGAGGACTATCCTCTCTGGAAGCGTGCCACCAATCAGGTAGAGAATCAGATGGGTGAGGCGCTTGGCCGCATCTACTGCAAGAAGTTCTTCCCCGAGAGTTCAAAGAAGATGATGGAGACCCTGGTAAAGAACCTGCAGGTCAGCTTGGGCGAGCGCATCGACGCACAGACCTGGATGAGCGACGTAACCAAGGCCGCAGCCCATAAGAAGCTCGACAAGTTCTATGTCAAGATAGGTTATCCCAACAAGTGGACCGACTACAGCCTGCTCAACATCGATCCTTCCAAGAGTTACTACGAGAATGTGTTGGCTTGCCGCAAGTTTGCCAACGACAAGGAGATCGCCGAGAAGGCCGGAAAGCCAGTCGACAGAGACGAGTGGTACATGACTCCACAGACCGTCAATGCCTACTACAATCCTACCACCAACGAGATCTGTTTCCCTGCCGGAATCCTGCAGTATCCTTTCTTCGACCCAAAGGCCGACGAGGCGTTCAACTATGGCGCCATCGGTGTCGTGATAGGTCATGAGATGACTCACGGTTTCGACGATCAGGGCCGCCAGTATGATGCTACAGGCAATCTGCAGGACTGGTGGACAGCCGACGATGCCAAGGGCTTCAATCAGCGTGCCGACATGTATGCCGACTTCTTCAGCAATATCAAGGTATTGCCCGACCTGAATGGCAACGGCCGTTTCACACTGGGCGAGAATCTTGCCGACCATGGCGGTTTGATGGTAGCCTTCAATGCTTTGAAGAATGTCACCGCCAAGAAGCACCTCAAGAACAAGGACGGTTTCACTCCAGCTCAGCGCTTCTTCCTGGCCTACGCAGGCGTATGGGGACAGAACATCACCGAGAAGGAGATACGTCAGCGCGTCAAGAACGACCCACACGCTTTGGGCAAATGGCGTGTCGACGGAGCCCTGCCACATATCGATGCCTGGTATGAGGCCTTCGGTGTGAAGCCGGGCGACAAGATGTTCATTCCTAAGAATGAGCGACTGGAACTTTGGTAATAATCGACAAAAAGAAGGATGCTGAAAGAAATTTTGGCATCCTTTTTTCATTATCTCATTGAAAAAGTGTATTTTTGCACAAAATTAGAGAAAGGAATAGAATCATGCCATTAAGATTGCCAGATAAATTGCCAGCCATAGAGCTGCTGAAGCACGAGAACATCTTCGTCATGGACGAGAGTAGGGCGCACAGTCAGGAGATTCGCCCCCTGCGTATCGTAGTGCTCAACCTCATGCCGCTGAAGATAACAACGGAGACCGATCTCGTCAGACTGCTCTCCAACACACCACTGCAGATAGAGGTGTACTTCATGAAACTGAAGAGCCATACTCCCAAGAACACCCCCATCGAGCACATGATGATGTTCTACAAAGACTTTGCCGAACTGTCAAAGCAGAAGTTTGATGGCATGATCGTAACGGGTGCACCCATCGAAACCATGCAGTACGAGGACGTGGAATACTGGCCTGAGATTCAGCAGATCTTCGACTGGGCTCGTACCCATGTCACCTCCACACTCTACATCTGCTGGGGCGCGCAGGCAGGACTTTACCATTTCTATGGCGTACCCAAGCATCCACTCAGCAAGAAGATGTTTGGTATCTTCCGACAGAAATCCCTCGACCCCTCGCTGCCTATCTTCCGTGGCTTCGACGACTGGTTCGCCATGCCGCAGAGCCGCCATACCGAGGTGCGACGCGAGGACATTGAGAAGGTGCCGGGGCTTGACATCATAGCCGAGTCGCCCGAGAGCGGTGTGAGCATCGTGATGGCACGTGGCGGCAGGGAGTTCTTTGTCACGGGCCATTTGGAGTACGCTCCCGACACACTTGACAAGGAATACCGTCGCGACCTGGGCAAGCGTGATGACGTCGACTTGCCCAAGAACTATTATTATCACGACGATCCCACCGAGGAACCCTTGGTGACCTGGAGGGCGCATGCCAACCTGTTCTACAGCAACTGGATCAACTATTACGTTTACCAGGAGACACCTTATAATATTGATGACATCAAGTAAGCGCGAAAGCGAAGAAGCGAAAAAGCGAAGAATGAGAACTTTGGAATTGCTGGCACCTGCCAAAAATTTAGAGTGCGGCATCGCAGCCATCGACCATGGCGCAGATGCCGTATATATCGGAGCACCCAAGTTTGGTGCCCGTGCGGCTGCGGGTAACTCGATCGAGGATATCCGTCAGCTGTGCGACTACGCCCATCAGTTTCATGCCAAGGTGCATGTCACGGTCAACACCATAGTCTACGATTCCGAGATCAGGGACACCCTGCAGATGATTCAGCAGTTGCAGGCAGCCGGTGTCGATGCCCTGCTGTTGCAGGACATGGGTGTGCTCTATGCCCTTCAGGGCGAGGGCCCTCTGTCGACAGAGGGCGGGTGGACAGAGTTCCTGCATTCCAGCACCCAGTGCGACACCAGGACTGCCGACAAGGTGAAGTGGCTTCAGTCGTTGGGCTTTCATCGGGCAGTATTGGCTCGCGAGCTCTCGGTCAGTGAGATAGAGGCCATTCATGCCGCTGTGCCCGATATGGAGCTCGAGGTGTTCGTCCATGGTGCGCTTTGTGTGTGCTATTCCGGCGTGTGCTATGCGTCAGAGTACTGTTTCGGCCGCTCAGCCAACAGGGGCGAGTGCGCCCAGTTCTGCCGCATGAAGTTCGACCTTCTCGATGCCGACGGACAGGAGATCGAGCATCAGCGCCATCTGCTATCCCTCAAGGATATGTGCCAGATAGACAACCTGGAGGCCTTGGCTGACGCCGGAGCCTGCTCGTTCAAGATTGAAGGCAGGTTGAAGGATGTCGACTACGTGAAGAATGTGGTGGCAGCCTACAGCCAGCGCCTCGACGACATCTGCCGCCAGCGCCCCGGCGAGTATGAGCGTCCATCGCTGGGCAGACCCCGCTATGCTTTCGAGCCCAACCTGAAGAAGACTTTCAACCGTGGTTTTACCCATTATTTCCTGCGTGGCAGACAGATGGACATCACCTCCTTCGACACCCCGAAGGCCATCGGCGAGTATGTGGGAAAGGTGAAGGAGCTGCGCGGCAACAGTTTCAATGTAGCATCCGTGGCGAGTTTTGCCAATGGCGACGGCTTGTGTTTCATCAATGACGAGCGCGAGCTGGAAGGCTTCCGTGTCAACCGTGCCGAGGGCAACCGCCTCTTCCCCTTAGAGATGCCTCGTCATCTGCGTCCCGGAGTGGCGCTCTATCGCAACAACGACGTCGCGTTCAGCAGGATATTGGCAGGCAGAACGGCAGAACGGAAGATTCCAGTCAAGATCGTCTTCGACTTGTACGATGAGGACGCTGTGAGCGGCTTCTCAGCCACTGCCTATTACTGCAAGGAGCAGGGAAAGACCCCATTCGTGAGCGGAGACACCGAGCTGCATGCCTCCTTGGAATACATGGCTACCGAAGCCGTAGCCTTTGAGCACAGCATGGCGAAAAAGCCGCAGCGCGAGAATATCATCAAGCAACTCAGCAAGTTGGGCGGCACCATCTATGAGTGCCGTGAGGTGGAGATTCGCAATGCAGCCGACCAGTATTTCATCCCCAGCAGTGTGCTTACCGACCTGCGCCGTTCTTTGGTGTCTGCCCTGTCGGGTGCCGTCGCAGCCCCGGAGGCATCTCATGCTGAGGCTTCCGCCGACAAGACATCGCCCGCAAAGGCATGGCAGCCGGAATACGCCAAGTATAGCTATCTCTACAATATCGCCAATCAGAGTGCCCGTTCTTTCTATCAGGCACACGGCATGGCGAAGCCAGGCTATGCCTTCGAACTGCGCAACGGGGCAGAGCGGCAGGAGGAGGTTCTGCTGATGCAGTGCCGCCACTGTCTGCGTTATTCGTTGGGCTATTGTGTGAAGCGGGGAGGGCGCAAGCCCACGTGGAAGGAACCGCTCTTCCTTCGTCTGGGCGACGGCAGGAAGTTCCGACTCCAGTTTGCCTGCAACGAATGTCAGATGAATGTGTATTCTGAGCGTTGAAAAAAGAAAGATATATGAGCCAAGTAAAACGAAATACATGGATTACCTGTTGTCTGTTGGGCATGCTGTTGCTGCTCAGCGGTTGCTATCATCGTCATGGTGGCAAGGTTCAGCATGCCGCCCTGATAGAGTACAGCGACCGGCAACTCGACTCCATCTCGTTTTCCTCCACGCATCATTACACCAACAAATACAACTTTGTAGTCAGTTCCGACTCACTCATGCTGATACGTCAGCAGCCGGAGGAGTATGTCAACCATCTGCGCATCGACTCCTTTGCCGTCAGGAAGCACTGCCTGCTGGTCGTTTCCGACATACGCATCATTCCCCAGGACGCAGAAGACTCCGTATGGGTACAGTTGGCCACCGAGGAGAATGAGTTTGGCTGGACACACGAGTCCCGTCTGTTGCCCCGTGTCGTCCCCGACGATCCCATCTCTCAGTTCATCCTCATCTTCAGCAACACCCACCTGCTCATCTTCATGATCGTCATCGTGTTGATTTCAGTGGCTTATCTTCTGCGCAAGATATCCCACAGCAATGCGCACATCGTTCATTTCAACGACATCGACTCGCCATATCCTACGGCATTGGTGCTGATGGTGTCGCTCTCAGCGGCTTTCTATGCCACCATCCAGTTGTTTGCACCCGAGATGTGGCGTCATTTCTATTTTCATCCCACTCTCAATCCCTTTGCCGTACCCCGTGTGTTGGGATTCTTCCTGGCGTCTGTTTGGGCGATATTGATATTGGCATTGGCCTGTCTCGACGAGGTAAAGCATCGTCTTAGTCTTGGCGATGCCATCCTGTATCTGGGAGGTCTTGTCGGAGTCTGTGCAGTCGATTACATCATCTTCAGTCTCTGCACACTATATTATGTGGGTTATGTCCTCTTGGTATTCTACTTCTGGTTTGCCATCCGCCGTTTCCTGCGTCGATGAGACGGAAAGAAAGAAATAAATGTCGATGTGACAAGACGGTTTGCTTTCGCTGACGGCTTTCATTATGTGAAATTGATGACTGTGAAAAGTGTGAAGAAGATGTCGTTTTGTAAAATCTGTTTACTGCATTCTTTGCACCGAAAATTCCTGTTTCTCAATAATGCATATTTATACGTTCTGCCTTGATAATGTGGCTTAGTATATTTATACAAATTCATTCATCGAAAACTGCAATAAGTATACATAGTAAAAGTTAAATATGAGCTAACTTTTCTCTTTTATGTTATATATTGTTAATATAATGACTTTTGCTTTCCCTTTCATGAACAGATTTTATGGAAAGTCTGGACTTCTGAATATGATTATTTTTCTGTTTCTGCACTACTGATAGATTGTAAATGTGTAATGTTACTTTACTTTGTAGTTAGGGTGATTCCGGTCAAATCCGGTCATGGTCATTTCGGTCAAAATCAAAATAAAAAAATAATTTCTCGCCTAAAGATAGTATATATAAATAATATATATTATTTATATATACTATCTTTAGAACTTTTTTCCCATCAGAAAACGAATTTGACCGAAATGACCATGACCGAATTTGACCGAGACTTTGTGTTGCATTTTGACAATTGTCCTGGCAAAATAAGTCATTTTGTGTCATTGTCATTTTGTGTCATTTTCGTTTTTGAAAGAGAAAAGTGCTCTATATAATAAATAAATATTTATATTTATTTATTATATAGCGGCGGAAATGACATTGAATTTCAAAAATGACACAAAATGACAATGACACAAAATGACACTTTTTCTTTTCGTACTGGCTTGATAGTTCATGAAAAGGAAAGTTATACACTAAAAATCGAAGTTTGCGTATTCCGCACATACACAGCAACTTACAGTACTGTTTCTTGTTATTCTTGCCCTATTTTGCTTAACAAGTCATTCTACAAATGAACAAACAGCCGAAAAATGTATTATCTTTGCAGAAGAAAAGCAGCACTCGGCAATTTGAAAGCAAGCTTTCATTGCGCTCGTTTGCATTTTCTTTGCA
>ENA-OPJP01000114-OPJP01000114.1-human-gut-metagenome-genome-assembly--contig:-NODE-114-length-22505-cov-9.059599_pt1 | contig 22505 bp, 17 predicted proteins | sample MGYA00241417_ERZ501664 | MGnify/ENA primary metagenome ERZ501664 (study PRJEB25962, sample SAMEA2042200) | human gut metagenome | biome: human gut; feature: human-associated habitat; material: faeces...
TTTATGAGACTACCAACTTTTTTATAAACTATTTCTTATCCCGAACTGGGGTATATCTTGTAGGTAAAGAATATGCAATTCAGAACCAAAAGGGCTAAGCATGTTATCATTCCGCCTAAGAAGATGCTCTCGCTCTCTATCCATTCCGCACAGCCGGCCCATATAAAGAAGAGTGCATAAACAACAGACTGCAGGCGACCGCAAAGCGACAGGCAGCGTACTTGCCGGGCGTTGACTATCTTGACGAATGGCAGATCGTAGGCCGATGGATGATAGCTGTGACGGAAGCTGAGACCAACGCTGACTGTGCCGCAGATGGCGATGATAAGACAAGAGTGCCATTCCTCGGCTGCGACATGAGTGATGTTTCTGATGATGAGGAGCCAAATGGCAAGCAACAGGATTCCGATGATGTACTCGAAAATTCTGACACTTGCTGTGCGATAAATCTTGACTTGTGCGAAGATGCTGTCCTGCTCCTCGTCATCGCTGGCACTGAACAGGTCGAGCGCAAAATGCAACAGTTTGTTTTTCATTTTTCCTTCTTTTTCTTAGGCAGTCTGCCTGCTTTGCGCAGCGCTTCGGAGATGATCCATTGCAGTTGGCCGTTGGTGGAACGGAACTCGTCAGCAGCCCATGCCTCAATGGCGCTCATCGTTTCCGAATCGATGCGTAATATAAAACTTTTTGTAGTTGTCTCTTTTTTAGCCATGCTGTTAATGATTCAATGTACCCGTATTCACCACAGGCTGGGCGGTATCGTCGCCACAGAGCACTACGAGCAGGTTGCTGACCATGGCAGCCTTCTTGTCGTCGTCCAGCTCGACTACTTCCTCGTCGCTCAGTTTCTGCAATGCCATCTTCACCATTGATACGGCGCCTTCCACAATCTTCTCTCTGGCTGAGATGATGGCCGAAGCCTGCTGACGACGAAGCATCACGGCGGCAATCTCCGGAGCATAAGCCAGATAGTTGATGCGAGCCTCTACCACCTCGATGCCTGCCATCGCCAATCGCTCGTCGATGCGGGTTTCCAGCTCCTTGTTGATTTCGTCGCTTCCATCGCGAAGTGTTTTCTTGCTGCTGTTGGCGTCCTCGTCATCGTCGTAGGCATACTGTCCTGCCACCTGTCTGAGAGCAGCATCTGCCTGAATCTGAACGAAACGTCCCAACATATTCATCACCTGTGCGGCAGAGGCTCCTACGCCAGCCTGACCGACAGAACCTTCTGCCATCGTCTGGGTGTCGATCTCGAAAATGGCTTTATAGGTATCTTTCAGTTTCCATACCAATACCATGCCGATCATGATGGGGTTGCCCGTCTTGTCGTTCACCTTGATGGGTTCGGCATCGAGGTTGCGCACTCGGAGCGAGAGTTTTTTCTGACTGATAAACGGATTCAGCCAATAGTAACCTGGCTGGGTAAACGTACCACGATACTTACCGAAGAAAAGCAGTACGCGTGCCTGTCCTGGCTCTACAAGGATAAAACCGCAAACGCAGATGATGCTCAGGATGAGGAGCACTGCGCTGCTGATGCCGCATACACAGGCCAGCCATGTTTCTTCTGACAGGCAAGTCAATACAAACATTCCTATTCCTGTCAGGAAGACGAGAAGGTTGATCACTAACATCAGGATGCCATTTATGGTCTTGCCCTGAAATGCAAATTCCTTATTTTCCATATTTTACTGTTTATGTTGATATCATTTTGATGTCGCAAAAATATGATATTAAAATGATATCACAATGGCTGAGGCGAATGTTTTATAATACTTTAACAAGAAAAGGCCGCTGAGACGATTCTCGGCAGCCTTTTTTTATGGGGATTACTCCCCCTTATTCTTCCTCTTCTTCCTCGGTGTCGAGGGGAATGGGTTCTTTCTTTCCGAAGTCGGGGTCGATCTTGAGGAAGGCGGTGACTACGAAGGTGATGGTGCAGCACGCCATGACGATGATGAAGAACAGGCGATAACCCACCATGTCCTTGAGATAGCCCGAGAGCATGCCGGGAAGCATGAGACCGAGATAGGAAATGCCCGTACAGATGGAATAATGGGAGGTCTTGAACTTGCCCTGGCTGTAGAAGAGCATGTAGAGGGTGAGGACGGTGAAGCCCAAGCCATAGCCGAACTGCTCGACAAACAGACAGGAGGAAACCACGATGAGGTTGGAGTTGAGCGAGTAGCTCAGGAAGATGTAGACAGCATCGGGCAGCGTGATCGCCATGACCATGGGCCACAGCCACTTCTTCATGCCGTCGCGGCTCACCAGGATGCCGCCGATGATGCCGCCCAGGAGGAGTCCGATGAGTCCGACGGTGCCATTGGCGAAGCCATATTCCTGGGGCGAGAGTCCCAGTCCGCCCTGTGAGTTGGGGCGGAGGATGAAGGTCTTGGTCATGGTGTTGAGCAGGGCCTCGGGGAATCGATAGAGCAGGAGGAAGAGCATGACGCAGATGGTTTCCTTGACGGGGAACTTCTGGAAGAACGTGCCGAACATGTTCTTCAGCTCGTGAGCCACTTCGCCCACGCTCCGTTCGGTCTGTACATCGTCGGCAGGACGCGGCATGAAACGGCTGTGATAGAGCCACAGCGCGATGAAGATGCCTGCCAGACCATAGAATATCAGCGCCCACGAGAAGCGTATCTGGTTGCGGAACACTACCTGCAGGACGCCTGCCAGCGACACTAAGACGCCGTTGACGAAGATGATGGCAAGTCGGTAGAAGGTGTTGCGCAGACCCACATACTTGGTCTGGTTGTGCCCGTCGAGCTCTATCATGTAGAATCCGTCGGCAGAGATGTCGTGCGTGGCGCTGCAGAAGGCGATGAGGAAGAAGAAGCACATCGTGGCCTGGAACCAGAATGCCGTGGGGATGGAGAAGGCGATGCCTGCCAGGGCTGCTCCGATGAGCGCCTGCATGGTGAGCACCCACCAGCGCTTGGTCTTCAGCAAGTCGATGAACGGACTCCACAGGGGTTTGATGACCCATGGCAGGGCCAGCCAGCCTGTGTAGAGGCCCACCTCAGAGTCGGTGAGTCCCATCTGCATGTACATTACGACAGAAAGACCCGTGACAATGATGTTGGGCAGTCCTTCTGCAAAATATAAGGTTGGAATCCAAGCCCAGGGACTCCTGCTGTTTTTATTTGTTGCCACTTTTTTTGAAATGTTTTTTCAGGAGTTTTTTCAGGAGTTTTTTCAGGAGTTAAAGGAGTTAAGGAGTTATCGCTCCCTTCGGTCGCTGAGGAGTTAAGACAAATGCCTTGAGGGAATATTTATGTTTAATGTTTAATTTCAAGTCCACAAAAGCTATTGTCTTAACTCCTTTAACTTCTTAACTCCTTTAACTTCTTAACTCCTTAACTTCTCTATTTATATACTTTCTTGATTTCGGCTCCCTGATAGTAGTGCAACAGGATGGCGTCGTAGTCGAAGCCTTCCTCGCCCATGACGGCGGCACCTATCTGGCAGAGTCCCACACCGTGTCCCCATCCGGCTCCGATGATGTCGAAGCGCTGCGGAACGCCTTTCTCGTCGATGTCGCATCTGTCGACCACGAATGCAGAGCTGTAGAGATGGGTGTCGCTCAAGGCACGGCGTATCTCGAGTTCCTTGCCGATGACGAATGTCTTCTCGGTGCCCACGATGCGCAGCTTGCTGATGCGTCCGCTCTTGCCTCGCTCTTCGGCCTGAAGGTCGAGGATGTCGCCGAAATTCATTTTCAGTTTCTCGTCGAGCAGCTGCTTCAGCTTCTCCTGGGTCAGCGTCACCTTCCAGCGGTAGAAGTCGGCTGTTTCCTGGTCGTAGTCGTTGAGCACCTGCGAGAGTATCTTCTTGTCTGTGGTGTTGCAGAAGGCAGGAGGGTTGGAGCGGATCCAGGCATCGGCAGCAGCCTCGTCCTGCAGCGACGGCAGTGGGGCTGGGGCTGCGGAGCCGACAGACTTCACGCCCTGTATGATGTCGCGCACGCTGCTGAGATAGTTTTTCGGTGTGTCCTCCCAGCAGTACTGGAACTCCTCGGTGACGCCGCCGCAGCACTTCGAGAAGCGTGCGTCGCAGATGTCGTCGCCGTCCATCAGGATCTGTCCTTTGGTCTGCCGGATGGCTTCTGCCACATGGGGCGAAGTCTCCTTGGTGATGCCCTGATAGCGCTGGCAGTGGTCGTCGGCGCAGACGTCGAAGATGGTGTGGTCCTCGCGGTCGTACCAGCGTATGAGTCGGTCGTCTTTCTTGACAAAGGAGAAGAAGTTGTTGCCCGACTCAGCCACCTCGCGGCGCTTCTTCATCTGTGCCAGGAGCCACGAGCGGGAGATGACAGCATGGGCCTTGAGCAGCTCGAGGCTCGACGTGGCGCTCATCTCGCTCGAGATGACGCTCTCGAGATATCGCTCTACGGGCAGCTCGTTGATGGCGCATATCTTGTCCGACTCCACCACAAAGTGCAGGGTGCCGAGGAAGGTCTGTGTCTCCTTGCGTTCCCAATGGAAGTTGACGCCTATGGTCACGTCGCTGAGCGAGAAGGAGGCGTCGGCGCTCTGCGGATGGAAGGTGAGCGAGCTGTACTGGTTGCCGTTCCACAGGATGCCGCCCTCGGAGAACGCCACTTCCTGTTCGCCCGTCACCATTTCGCCCTTGGCCAGGTAAGGCTTGTTGAGCGAGAAGTGAATCTTCTGTCCGCTCACGATGCCCACGTTCACGTTGGGCTGTTTGCCCTTGCCGGCAAGCAGCTGGAGCGGATGCTCGTGAGCGGTCGCGGCAGAGGCCTTGAGATTGCTGACGATGGCTTCCATCTTCTCTGCCGAAATGCCGCACTCGCGCAGCAGGGCTGTGGCTTTGTCGAGGTTGATCTTGTTGAAGTCTTCCTCGCGCGGAGTGATGATCAGTCCTGCCATGTCGAGCGCTCCTGGCGAAACCATCATCTGGGCCTCGCCTTCGGCGAAATAGGCGTCAGGGCGGTGCTTCTCTCTCGGGATGACGACGCTGATAAACTCGTCGCCTTTTCGCCAGGCAATGATGTTCATCATGGGCTCGCTCTCGTCGCCACGCATCGGCATGGAGCGATAGAGGCGATGGAAGAGTTCCTCGTCGCTGTCCTCGCTCTTCGAGATGATGACGAAGGCAGGCACGAGGAAGTCGCGCAGCACGGAAATCTTCTCCTCGTCGGTGAGCGAGATGACGTCGGTGAGGTTGCGCGAGAGGCGTTGCCAGTTGGTCTGCAGGGGCAGCACGCCGCTTGTGCCAGCCTGGAAGTGCAGGTGGTCGGGGGCTGAGGCGCCACACTTAGGACCGTTGTAGAACACCATCAGCTCGCTGTGGAGCGACAGCAGTCTGTGCATCTCGCCATAATGGCGGTAGATGGACTGTGGCTGGTGCTTGGTGGCGGGAATGGTGAAGTGGACCGGCAGGATGGGGAAGGGGTTGACCAGGAGCTGGAAGTGGTCGTCTATCTGCTTGGTCATCTGTTCCTTGGGGCGGTTTCGCTCGCACAGGAAGCAGGGGCGCTCGCCGAGTGTGTGCTTGTCTATCTTGGCGCCTGTGCTGACGATGCGCGCAGGATTGAACTGCACCTTCAGCTGGTCGGAGAGCTGGCGCACCTCTACGTGCTTGAGGTCGCGGAAGCGGTGGCGTGCGTCTTCCCACATCTCCAACTGTCGGTTGAAGAAGCGCGAGATGCTGCTGTCCTCCATGATGTCGGCCTTGCCCTGCAGCATCTGCTGTCGGGCTTTGAGCTCCATGGTGCGCAGACGGTCTTTATATAGGTTGTTGGCATTCACCCGCTCCACGCTGAGGGCTGCGTCGCTGTTGCCACCCCAGCGGCGGCAGAGATAGAGCTCGTCGTAGATGCGGCCTATGCGGTAACGGCGCGAGAAAGCCAGTCCCAGGGCGTAGTCTTCGCCATAGGAGGTGTTGGGGAACTGTATCTGTCGCACCAAGGGTGTGAAGAAGGCGCGTGGTGCTCCCAAACCATTGATGCGCAGGGCGTTGTTGCAGCCGTTGTCTTCGGTCCATTCCTTGTGGTCGATGAGTCCCGGGGGCAGGGTGTTGAGGTCGAAGTCGCACATGCGGTACGAGCCGATGATCATGGCTGCCTTCTGCTCGTGGAAGGCATCGACGATCTTCTGCAGTGTCTTGGGTGAGGAATACAGGTCGTCGCTGTCGAGCTGTACGGCGAACTTTCCGCAATGGTCGCTGTTGACAGCCACATTCCAGCAGCCGCCGATGCCCAGGTCGGTGCGGCCGGGCACTATCTGTATCAGGCGCCCGTCGTCTATCGAGTCGAGGATTTCACCGGTGCTGTCGGTGGAATGGTTGTTGACCACGATGACATTATAGGGGAAGTTGGTCTTCTGGGACAGGGCGCTCTTCACGGCGTCGGCAATGGTCTTCTCGCGATTGAACACGGGAATGACGACAGAGGCCTCGCAGGCGAAGTCCTGCTCGTCGAAGTCGGGCTGGCGGTAGAAGTTGGTGTCGACGATGGCTCCCACCTTCTCGAGATGGGCTGTGCAGGCACGCTCCATCTCAATCTGTACCTCGCGGTTGCGCGGATTGACATAGTCGAACTGTTTTTCGCCGCTCTTGCGGGTGTCGAGCTCGGCCTCGGTGTAGAGATATTCGTTGAGATGGAATATCTCGCCCTTTCTGCTCAGATACAGGCGCAGGTCGTAGAGTCCGGCATACTGATAATCCACACGGTCGGTCTGCGCCACATAGTCGAGCAGCGCCTGCGACTTGATGAGCCACAGGCTGCCGAAGTCGAAGTCGTCGCGGAGGCTTCCTGCCTGATAGTCGATGGCGGGATGCTTCGTCAGGGCGCCTTCCTCCAAGGAGTAGTGGTCGCTGTAGACCATCACCGCTCCCGTGTCGTCGGCAGTGCGCAGAAAGCGTTCCAGGGCATAGAGCCCCCAGCGCACCGACGTCATCCTGGTGCACAACAGCAGATAGTCGGCATCCGTGTTCTCGGCTATGCTCATCACCGTGTTGGATGACTCCATTCTGTCGATTACTACAAAGGTACAGCCTTCGGGCACTTGGTGCTGCGAGGCAAAGTCGCTGCTTACCAGCAGATTGATATGTTGAACCGTCTTGTTCTCATGAAGCTCGAGCAGCGTTTCTTCACCCTTCTCCAAGGCTTCAAAAGGCAAGAAAAGGTCTATTTTTTCTCTCATTTTTGCTTATTATCTTAAAATATGTGGCAAAGATAACAATTTTTCAGCAAAAAAGCGTATCTTTGCACTATGAATAACGAAAAAAAATATCTTCTCGGTCTGACACTCGCCGAACTGAAGCAGGTGGCCAAGGATTTGGGCATGCCTGCCTTCACCGGTGGACAGATGGCAAAATGGCTCTATCAGCAGCATGTGAAGAGCATCGACGAGATGACGAACATATCGAAAGCCAACCGTGCCAAGCTGGCTGAAGAATACGAAATAGGATGCTTCGGATATTCCGACGCACAGCACTCGGTAGACGGAACCATCAAGTATCTGTTCCCCACACGGAGCGGAAAGTTTGTCGAGACGGTCTACATCCCCGACAAAGACCGCGCCACGCTTTGTGTATCGTCACAGGTGGGGTGCAAGATGAACTGCCTGTTCTGTCAGACAGGAAAGCAGGGGTTTGAGGGCAGTCTGCCTGCAGGCGACATCCTCAACCAGATATACTCGCTGCCCGAGGTGGACAAGTTGACCAACATCGTGTTCATGGGGCAGGGCGAGCCAATGGACAACCTCGACAATGTGCTCCGTGCCACGGACATCCTGACTGCCGACTATGGTTGGGCATGGAGCCCCAAGCGCATCACCGTCAGTTCGGTGGGCGTGAAGAATAAGTTGAAACGATTCCTCGAGGAGAGCGAGTGCCACGTGGCCATCTCCATGCACGACCCGATACCGGCAGAGCGTGCCGAGCTGATGCCGGCAGAGAGAGGAATGGGAATAGAACAGGTGGTGGAACTGTTGCGCAACTACGACTTCTCGCATCAGCGCCGACTCTCGTTCGAATACATCGTCTTCAAGGGGCTGAACGACAGCATGCAGCACGCCAAGGCCATCATCAGGCTGGTGAAGGGGCTCGACTGCCGCTTCAACCTGATACGCTTCCATCAGATTCCCGACATCCCGCTGCAGGGAGTGAGCGACGAGAAGATGGAGCAGTTCCGCGACTATCTGACCCAGCACGGTGTGTTCACCACCATCCGCGCCAGCCGTGGACAGGACATCTATGCTGCCTGCGGACTGCTGAGCACATCGAAGAAGATAGGAGAGATAAGACAGCATGAGAACGAACTGGCTTAGTGCCGCGCTGTGCTGCCTGGCGCTGACACTCGTCGGCTGCGATGGCATGGGTGGAAGAAAACCCGCAAGCACCGGGCTGCCCTACGAGGTGGTGCTGGAAGGCGACAGCGACAGCATCGTGACCCGGATGATGACGGCCGATATGCCGCATCTGCCACAGCCCGAACCGATGTTCAGCCTTATACAGGTGAGGAAGGGAAAGGTGCGCGGAAGCTACCAGCTGGTGAGAAACCGCATCGTGGTGGACATCAATGCCCATAACAAAGGCTATGCCGTGAAGATGAGGAAAAACGTGAGTGCCGTGCCGCAGACCGTCGTCTACATACAGGCACAGTCGGCTGAGCAGCTTCGCCACAGGCTGGACGGCGGGAAGCTGAGGAGCCTCTTCGACACATCGGAGCTACGGCATCTTGCCACCGTCGTGCCACAGAATCCCGACAGACAGAAGGAGATGAGGCAGCGCTTCGGCATCAGCATGAGGATTCCTGCCTCGATGAATGCCGGTAAGCAAGCCAAAGACTTCGCATGGCTCACCGACAATGCCAGCACGGGAATGCAGAGCCTGATATTCTTCAAGACCAAGAGCCACGGTCGGAGCCGTGACGACCTGAAGGCCCAGGCCGACAGCGCCCTGAAGCGAAACCTGCCCGGCGAGACCGACGGCATGTACATGCAGCTTGCCGACATGAGCCAGGCCGACAGGCAGGGAATGAGGCGGGGACTGTGGGAGATGAAGGGCGACGCTATGGGCGGACCCTACGTGATGAGGACACGGGGCAGCATGGCTGTCATTGGCTTCGTCTATGCGCCCGAAAAGAAAAAGAAAATACTAATCAAGCAGCTCGAGGCTGCTCTTTCTACAATAAAATAAGAATCCAAAATGGACAACAAGAAAATCAGGGTGGCTATCACCCATGGAGATACCAATGGTATCGGATACGAACTGATCTTTAAAACCTTTGCAGAGCCCGAGATGCTGGAGCTTTGCACGCCTATCGTCTATGGCTCGCCCAAGGTGGCAGCCTACTACCGCAAGGCCATGAACCTGCCCGCGCAGTTCTCCATCATCCAGAAGGCCGAAGACGCCGAGGAAGGACGCATCAACCTTCTGGCGGCTGTCGAGGAGGAGGTGAAGGTGGACATGGGTGTGCCTACAGAGGAGTCGGGACAGGCTGCGGTAAAGGCACTCGACAGAGCCATGACCGACTTCAGAGACGATCTGTATGATGTGTTGGTGACAGCACCTATCAACAGTCAGAACGCATTCATCGAGGGCTTCGCCTTCAAGGGACACAAGCACTACATCGAGACCTGTCTCGGTGAGGGAAAGAAGGGACTTAGCATCCTCGTGGGCGATACGCTGCGCATCGCTTCGGTGACAGAGAAACTGCCGCTCAAAGAGGTTGCTGCACAGATCACGGCAGAGAAAATCGTAGAGAAGGCAACCCTCTTCCAGCAAACCATCAAGCGCGACTTCAACATCAGCAATCCACGTATCGCCGTGCTGGCACTCAACCCCAAGAACAATGAGGAGACAAGCTGCGGAAACGAGGAGAAGGAAATCATCATTCCTGCCATCGACGAGCTGGCAGGCAAGGGCGTACAGGCCTTCGGACCTTATCCTGCCGACGACTTCTTCGGCAATGGCGACTTCAGAGAGTTTGACGGTGTTCTGGCCATGTATCACGACCAGGCCACAGCTCCATTCAAGTCGATCAACGACGGACGGGGCGTTATCTATACAGCAGGAACGCCTGTCATCCGAACCAGCGCTGATATCACGCCCGGATACGAGATTGCAGGTACAAATACTGCCGATGAGTCTGCCTTCAGAAATGCCGTCTATCTGGCCATCGACACCTTCAGGTATCGCAGCAGTTACGACGAGGCCTGCGAGAACCCACTGCCCAAACTCTTCCACGAGAAAAGAGACGACAGTGAGAAGGTGAGATTCGCTATTCCAAAGAAGAAAGCAGATTCGCCAGAGGCTAAACGTTAAAAAAGGACTATTTTCAAGCCAATATTGCAGTTAATTCAAAAAAAATGCGTAATTTTGGCAGCTAAATGAATACATCTGAACTTCAGAAGATCAAATTGAGGTACAATATCGTAGGCAACAGCGACGAATTGAACCGAGCTCTCGATGTCGCCCTGCAGGTGGCACCGACTGATCTTTCTGTGCTCATCATCGGAGAAAGCGGCGTGGGAAAGGAAATCATTCCGAAGGTCATTCACGACAATTCTCCACGCAGACGGGAGAAGTATTTCGCCATCAACTGTGGAAGCATTCCTGAGGGAACCATCGACAGTGAGCTCTTCGGTCATGAGAAAGGTTCGTTCACCGGAGCCATAGGCGAGAGCGAGGGATATTTCGGCATCGCCAATAAGGGAACCATCTTCCTCGATGAGGTGGGCGAACTGCCCATCGCCACACAGGCAAGACTGCTGAGAGTGCTCGAGACGGGAGAATACATACGCGTGGGCGGACAGGAAGTGCGCAAGACGAATGTGCGCATCGTGGCGGCTACCAATGTCAACATGAGAAAGGCCGTCAGCGAGGGGCGCTTCCGCGAAGACCTGTACTATCGCCTCAACACCATACCCATCATGATGCCGCCTCTGCGAGAGAGGGGAAACGATATCCTGCTCTTGTTCCGACTCTTCGCCATGCAGATGGCCGAGAAGTACAAACTGCCTAAAATTGTGCTTACCGATGACGCCAAGGCTATCATGCTGAAATACAAATGGCCTGGCAACGTGAGACAGCTCAAGAACATTACCGAACAGATGTCGGTACTGAGCGAGGAAAGGGAAATCGACGCACAGACGCTGCTCAGGTTCATTCCGCAAGACGAGGAGACCACACAGTTGGCTACCATCGCACTTGGGCAGGGAGGAACCCACAGCTATGAGAGTGAGCGCGAACTGCTCTACAAGATTCTCTACGAACTGAGGGGCAACGTTAGCGACCTGCGGCGCGACATGAACTCGCTGCGCAAACAGCTCGACGAGGCACGACAGCTCAACGGAGCCAAAGGCTTTGCCGAACCACAGCCCCTGACACCCATAACCCCCATCAGCTATCCAGCCCCTGTCGAAAAGGAAAGCGAGGCGTTGCACCATCCATTCACAGAGGATGCCGAAGTGGAGGAAATACATGAGGCGGAAACGCTCAACCTCAACGACCTGGGCAAGCAGATGGTGGAGAAAGCACTGGAACGCAACAACGGCAACCGAAAGAAAGCTGCCAAAGAACTGGGAATATCCGACAGAACTCTGTATCGACGCATCAAGGCATACAAGCTCGGCGACAACGACGAGGCTGAGGACGACGATGACGACGATGTGAAGAAATAAAAGAAGCCAAGAGGCTAAGACGACAAGAAGAAAATAACAAAATGAAGCATCTCTTCAAGCATATATATATAATAGGTGTAATCTTCGCCATTATCGCCACCACGGCTGCATGCTCGGTAAAGTATGCCTTCAATGGTGCCAGCATCGACTATACCAAAACCAAGACCATAGAGCTTGCCGAGTTCCCTATTCGCAGTTCCTATGTCTGGGGACCTATGGGACCGATGTTCAACAATCAGCTGAAGGATGAGTTCGCCAGCCACACCCGACTGATACAGGTGAAGCGAAATGGAGACCTCAAGATAGAGGGAGAAATCACACAGTACAGCCAGCGAAACAAGTCGGTATCGAGTGAGGGATACTCTGCACAGACCGAGCTGTCGATGACTGTCAATGTGAGATTCACCAACAACAAGAACCATGCCGAGGACTTCGAGCGCCAGTTTACCTCTACCAAGAGCTACGACACAACGCAGAGTCTGAACGCCGTACAGGAAGAACTCGTCACACAGATGGTGAAAGACCTGGTGGAACAGATCTTCAATGCTACCGTGGCCAACTGGTAAATGGGTAAAGGGTGAAGAATCAAATGCCGACACTCTGTATATAAAGATTAGGAAATAAAATATAACGCGAAATTATAACGTGGAATTAAGTAGACTGATACAACATCCTGAGGAGATGAACAAGGAGACGCTTTATGATCTCCGGGCACTGTTAGCACTCTATCCGTACTATCAGACAGCCCGCCTTTTGATGTTGCAGAACCTCTACCTGCTCCACGACCCGAGTTTCGACGAGGAACTGAGAAAGGCTGCTATCTATATCACCGACCGAAAGGTAATCTTCAGAATGGTGGAGGCGGCTCACTATCAACTCAAGAAGGAAACCCATCGGGAAGAGAAGAAGGCAGGAAATGCCAACAATGCTTCCGACCGAACTTCCGACTTGATAGACAACTTCCTCGAGTCGATACCCAATGATGCCGAAGAGGAGAAAGACGCGGCACAGAAAAACAAGCGAAAGCCTACGCCTGCCGACGCTGCAGTCGACTATGTGGCTTATCTGATGGAAACAGAAGATGCGGAACAGGAAAAGGACAACAACTCCTCACGCACGCTGGCGCTTATCGACGACTTCATTGACGATGGAGGTTTCCAGTTGCCTAAGCTCGATGCTACAGCTGATGCTGAGCTGGAATACAAACCTGCCATAGATGACGACGAGGTCAACAGCAACAGCGAGACTACAGAGAACAGCGGTATCTTCACCGAAACACTCGCACGCATCTATATCAAACAGGGCAAGTATGAGAGAGCGCACGAAATCATTGAGCGACTCTATCATAAACAACCCAACAAGAGCGCATACTATACTGACCAGATGCGATTCTTGGAGAAACTGATAATAAATAGTAAAAATAATAAATAACAAAAATCAAAAATGGCTTACACATTATTTGTAGTTTTAATCGTCCTGGCTTCATTGCTGATGATCTTCATCGTGCTCATCCAGGAATCTAAAGGTGGTGGACTTGCTTCCAACTTCTCTTCAACCAACTCTATCATGGGAGTTCGCAAGACTACCGACTTAGTGGAAAAATTGACATGGGGACTCGCTGCAGCGATGGTTGTCCTCAGTGTTGCTTGTGCTTATGTGGCTCCTCAGGCTATCGGCGACAATAGCGTGATGGAAGGTGCTACACAGGAACAGACAGCGCTGCCTGCTATGCCAGGTGCTAACAGCGATGCTGCCAAGAAGGTTGCACCTGCTGCTCAGAATGCTGCTCCTGCTTCTCAGAATGCTGCTGAAAAGGCTGCTCCTGCGGTGCCCGCAACTCCTGCAAAGTAATTTTTTAGAAAAAATGCGGAATTTGTTTGGTTATTCCAAATAAATTCCGTACCTTTGCACTCGCTTAAAAGAAATAACTCTTTTTAAAGCCAAATGGTGGATGTAGTTCAGTTGGTTAGAGCGTCAGATTGTGGTTCTGAATGTCGTGGGTTCGAGTCCCACCTTCCACCCAAGATAAACCCTGTAAATCGTAAGATTTGCAGGGATTCTTGTTTTTTATACCTGATACCTTCGTCTACTGTCAGAAAAGTTTTGTATTTTTGCAACAGCAATGGAATCTTCAACTAAAACATACAGCAAATGAAAATTATCGTATCAGAAGAGATAGAAACAGTTTGCCCCAAATTCGTAGGGGCTTGTGTGGAAGCCAATGTACAGAACTCGCCTTATTGCCAGGAACTGTGGGACGAGATTAACGCCCTTGGCGAGAAATACAGAGACACGCTGACTACAGAGTCGCTGAAGGAAATGAGTGGCATTGCCGCCACAAGGAAGGTTTATCGTGCCTGCGGAAAAGATCCTTCGCGCTATCGTCCTGCTTCCGAGGCGCTCATCAGGAGAATGCTTCAGGGCAAACAACTCTATCAGAGAGACACGCTCGTCGACCTGGTCAACCTTGCCAGCATCGCATTCGGTTACAGCATCGGAGGATTTGATGCCGACAAGTTTGAGGGCGATACACTAACACTGGGCGTTGGCAAGGCCGGTGAACCTTACGAGGGAATAGGAAGAGGAAACATCAATATCGAGGGACTGCCTGTATACAGAGACAGTCTGGGAGGCGTTGGAACGCCAACCAGCGACAATGAGCGCACCAAGATGATGTCAGAAACCTCTCATCTTGTGGTGCTTATTAATGGCTATGATGGAAACGAGCAACAGGTGCGTGCCAATGCCGAATACATACAGTCGTTGCTCAAAAAATACTGTAAGAGCGATGGAGGTTCTTATTTTATATATAAGTAACGGCAACTTTCGCAAATAGGGAAGTTAGAGAATTTAACTTCTCTAACTTCTCTAACTTCCTTAACTTCTCTAAATGAAAATATACTTCAGTACGAATAAAATCGCCAATACCCACATGGTGATGCTCAACTTCTTGAAGTTTCCACACAATGCGTTGATAAGTACATAACTGATCATACCGCACAGGATTCCGTCGGAAATGCTATATGTGAGCGGCATCATCACGATGGTGATGAAGGCAGGAATCGACTCGGCATAGTCGTTCATATTGATATCCTTGATGGGCGACATCATAAACAAGCCCACGATGACGAGCACCGGAGTGGTAGCGGCAGCAGGAACTGACAGGAACAGGGGAGCAAAGAACAATGCTATCAGGAAGCAGATTGCTGTGACAAAAGCCGTGAGACCTGTCCTACCGCCCTGGGCTACGCCTGATGCACTCTCCACGTATGTAGTGGTGGTACTGGTTCCGAAGCAGGCTCCTGTCACTGTTGCCACAGCATCTGCCATGAAAGCCTTGTTCAGTCCATGTATCTTGCCGTCTGGGCTCATCATGCCTGCCTTGGTACATACGCCAACCAGGGTGCCCATAGTGTCGAACATATCGATAAAGAGAAATGTCAGCACAATGATTACCATGTCGATAGAGAAAATGCGGGAGAAGTCAAACTGACAGAAAATGGGGGTAATCGAAGGAGGAATGTCTATCAGACCCGTAATCTTCGTAATGCCCATAGGAATACCAATCAGCGTGGTGGCGATGATGCCGATAAGCAGACTTCCAGGCACTTTCTTGATGACAAGCACACTGGTGATGACGATGCCTATGGCACCCAACAGGGCCGAGCCTTCTGTTATTTTTCCTATCGTCACAAGAGTGGCGGCATTGGCAGCTACGATGCCTGCATTCTTCAGACCTATGAAGGCGATAAAGAGCCCGATACCTGCACCAATGGCACGTTTCAGAGAGGCAGGAATGGCATCAACCATCAGCGAACGAATGCCTGTTGCTGACAGGATGATAAAGATGAAACCCTCGATAAGTACTGCAGTGAGCGCCATTTGCCAGGGATAGCCCATGGTGAGGCACACGGTGAAGACGAAGAAGGCGTTCAGTCCCATGCCGGGAGCCAGTCCGAAAGGTTTCTTGGCATATATTGCCATGATGAGTGTTCCTACTACAGCAGCCAGTACTGTGGCGGTGAATACTGCGTGTGTATCCATGCCCTGAGAGGCAAGACTACTGAAGATGTTGGGGTTTACGGCCAGGATGTAGGCCATGGTGAGGAAGGTGGTAATACCTGCCACAATCTCTGTTTTCAACTTGTTTTGAGCTGGGTCAAAACCGAATAATTTTTTCAGCATAATTTGTTGTCTTTATTTTTACGTTCTTCTAACATTTCTCTAAGTCCACAAATCGGAATGTGAGTTTGCCTTCGTTATGTGTCTCCTCCTTCACTTTCTTCCATCCTGCTTGGTTTAAGCATTCCACCTCGTTGGCTGTGAGAGGAAAGAAGGCATCTGCCTGTTGTGGCGTATCTTCTACGATGGTGATGTACAGACGAGTGGCAAGACTGAGGGCTGACCGATAGAGCATGGCTCCGCCGATGATGAACACTTCTTTCTCGCCTTGGTCGCGACATCGGGAAAGGGCTTCTTCCAAACTGCGGCACACCTCGTATTGAAGTGCTGATGCATGAGACAATTCTCTGTTTTTTGATTCTGCCTCATTCGCAGATGTCATCTCTGCACTCTGTTCCTTCCTCATTGTCTTGGAGACGATGATGTTGCGCCTGTTGGGCAAAGGTCCGTTGGGCAACGACAGATAAGTCATCCTGCCCATGATGACGGTATGTCCCGTGGTGAGCGTCTTGAATCGCTGCATGTCCTGCCTGATAGGGTAGAGCAGATGGTTGTGAAAACCGATGGCGCCATTCTGGGCAATGCAGGCGATGAGGCTTATTTCTTGCTGTTTTACCATGTGATGACAGGCTTGTCGGTTTCGGGTACGTGGCTGCTCTTTATCTTCCATTCTTGTGGGTAGAGATTGTTGGCACGGTTGCCGATGTTTTTCTCCCAGCCTAAAGGAATTCCACGATAGGTGACGAGCACATAGCCGTGCGGAGTGTCTTCAGGCAGATTGACAGCCTCTTTGCGCAGATAGCGCAAGGCATCGGCATAATTGAGTTCTACCTGTGGGAAAGTTTGGCGTGACAAGTCGATAGACAGCGCCAGACTTTGTGCAGGAATGAGTGAGGCTTTAATGGTTCCTATCTCGATGCCAGCGTGCAGAACTTTGAGGTTGGGAGATGCGCTGTCAAAGATGTTGCTCCATGACTCCGATATGGCGTACAGATGATCGCCTATGCGTGCGCTCTGATAGGATTCTGGATGATTGATCCAGTCCTGGGGGATGTGTAAATAGGGTGAGTTGCCCCTGCTTTTTCCCTTTATTTTTTTTCTGCTCTTGTTATATCTGTCGGATTTGATGTCGAGTGTCTCTGCATCCTCGTTCTTTCTCATGACGGTGAGGAAGAGTCCTTCGCCGCGTGTCTTGCCTGGCAGAAAACGATATACAGGGAAATTGTGGTGAGTCAAATTGCCCGTGATGCCCCACGCCTCGTCAATATCGAGTTCTACAGGTTCTGCTCCCTTCATGTAGATGATGTGGGCTGCGTTCAACTCGTCCTCGAGTTTGTTGAAGGTGCAGGTAGAGTAGATAAGCAGTCCGCCAGGTTTGAGGCAGGGCCAAATGTCCTCGATGATGCTGCGTTGCAGAGAACTGCAGTTGTTTACATTGTCAATGCTCCATTCGCTTATAGCCCCGTCGTCTTTGCGGAACATGCCTTCTCCCGAACAGGGCACATCAGCGAGGATGACATCAAAGAGAACGCCAGCCTTCTGGAAATCCTTGGGGTAGTTATTGGTAACGATAACGTCGGGGTGTCCGAACTTCTGCATGTTCTCTGCGAGAATCTGTGCTCGTGTGCGCATGGGTTCATTGCTGATGAGCAGACTGCCGTCGGGAAGGACATTACGCACGGCTGTAGACTTTCCGCCAGGTGCAGCACAAAGGTCGAGCATGACAACAGGCTCGTGAATGAGTTGTCTTACCACGAGGTCGACAAACATGGAAGAGGCTTCCTGGGCATAATACAGACCGGCATGGAAGAGTGGGTCGAAGGTGAAGTTGGGCCTTTCTGTAAGGTATCTGCCATAGTCGGGACACCAGGGCACGACAGAGGTTGCCGTTCCTTTGCCTTCTTCAGTTCCTTTGTCAGCCGTTTTTTCCGACTCATGATGTGTCTTCGCTTCGGCTTCAGCATCTGTGCTGCTATTGTCGGCAAGACGCGTTCCCTGTGGCGCTTTGAACCGATTGAGTCTGATACTTGTTGGCGGCTCTGAATGACAGATGGCGTCGGAAAGTTGCGCAAACATTTCCTCACCCATCAGTTTCTGGGTTTGCTGTATAAACTCTTCTGGTAATATCTTGGTCATGATGTAGTGTTATTGCTTATTGTCAGAAGTCGATGTCGAAGACGTCTTCTGCGTTTTTGTTTTCTTTCTTTTGTTTGGGCTGAGGCGGATTCTTCAGATTTCCCTTCTCGTCGAAGAGTCCGTAGGTAGTACGCAGCACGATAAACTCGGTGCGTCGGTTCAGCTGGTTGCATATTTCCTGATGCTCTTTGGTCTGCTTGGTGATAAACTCGGTGGTGAGCACGTCGCCTTCCTTGAGCCATGGATATTTTTCGGTCATCTTCTTGCGTACGGTCTTCGGCTTTTCCCATCCGTAACCTCTTGGCGTGAGCCTGTCTTTGGCTATGCCGTGGGCGATGAGATAGTCGACTACAGCCTGAGCCCTTCGTTGCGAGAGGCGCTGATTGTATTCGGCACTTCCCTTATAGTCGCAATGGGCTCCCAACTCAATGGTTACATTAGGGTTCTCCTTGAGCAGCGCTGTGAGCTCGTCGAGAGCCTTGGTGCTGGCAGGTGTAAGGGTGGCTTTGTCGAAATCGTAGAAGATGTTGTCGATAAGAACCGGGGCTGTGATAGAAGCCAAGGGGAACTGCAGCACATATTCCTTGCTCTCTTTGGCGGTGTCGACACGCAGTTCTTCCTTGTGATTGAGGAATCCCTTGCACGATGCCATTAGCAGATAGTCCACATGAGGCTTGATGGGAAGAGTGAAAGAGCCGTCGCCCTTGACAGGCAGTTTCTTGTAGGTTCCGTCGTTGCCCACCACCATTACCTGTGCGGCAGTAAGCTCATAACCGCCCATCTCGTAAACCCATCCCTTGATGGTGGTAACGATTTCGGGGTTCTCGAACGAGTAGATATGGTCGTATCCGCGTCCGTCTTTACGGTTGGACGAGAAGAAGCCTCGGTTGTGAGGTCCCTCGAAGGTCATTCCGAAGTCGTCGCCCTCTGAGTTGAGTGGATAACCAGGATGTTCTATCTTGTATTGGCGTGTCTTGGCATCTACTTTGGCTATGTAGATGTCGAGTCCGCCCATTCCGGGATGTCCGTTGCTGCTGAAGTACAGGTCGCCATTGGGACGGAAGGTAGGAAACATCTCGTCGCCAGGAGTGTTGACAGGTTCGCCAAGGTTCTCTACTCCTCCCAGTCCGGCAGCCGTAAGTCTGACACGCCAGATGTCGAGTCCGCCCATTCCTCCAGGCATGTCGGAAACGAAGTAGAGCCATTCTCCATCGGGCGAGATGGCAGGATGGGCATAGCTGCTCAGTGTGTCTTTCGTCACTTCCAGCATCGTGGCTTTTCCCCAAGCCGCATCCGAACGTGGTGAGGTGGCTATCTGTGCATAACGTGGCGATGAGGGGTCGGTGACACACTGGGTGAGATACATTTCCCTGCCATCGGGCGTAAAGCAGCAGGCTCCCTCATCATAGTCGGTGCTCAGTCCGGTGCCTATGGCCTCGGGTTTGCTCCATTTCCCTCGGTCGTCTTTTTCTGAGAGGAAGATGTCGCCAGCCTTGGTGCCTGTGATTCCACTCAGTTCGTCTCCCAGCGCCTCGTTGCGTGTCGAGGTAAAATAAAGTTGGTCGTAGTCATCGCCGAAGAGTACGGGCGAATAGTCGTGGCGTCGTGAGTTGAATACATCCATGCGTTTTACGATGTATCGGCTTCCCTGCTTCTTCCATTCGGGTGCCATCTGTGCCGACTTCAGTCCGTTGGCAACGAGCTGGTTTCCAGGCATGGAGTCTTTGAGCATCAGGAACACCTTCTCAGCCTGTCGGTAGTCGCCATTCTTGAGCAACTGTCGGGCATAGGCCACTTGGTCTTCCTTCGATGCCTGGTTGTAGCGTATGGCGTTTCGATAGGCAGCTATGGCTTTGGGTGTGGCATTGATGCGCTGGTAGCATTGAGCCATCTTCAGAGCCCGTTTTCCACGGGTGTCGCGCTCCTTGGCTGGCGTACGCGTGTAAGCCTGCTTGAACTGGTCGGCAGCATCGTAGTATTCGCCTAAGGCGAGAAACTTCTCGCCTTTCTTCATATACTTGTCTGCTCCACAGCTCATCAGCAGGAGGCTGCTGATGAGCAAGAGCATTGTGTTCCGTCTAATATGTTTCATATTAGGATAACGTAAAAAGGGGTGAATTATTTTTTCTTACCAGAGATTTACTCAACTTCCGTACTTGCGAAACCTCAGAGATTTACATCTTGTCGAATGGCAGTCTGTACTGGCATCCTTCCTTCCAGTTGCTGCATCCGTAGGCTGTCTTTCCCTTGATGATGGTTCCCTTTCCACACAGTGGGCAGGGCTTGCCTACCATTGGGTCTTCGTTTGCCGCAGGAGTCGCAGGCTGCGGTGTTCCAGTCGCCGAAGGCTTTCTTGCCGTAGTTTTCTTGGCTGCAGGCTTTTTCTTGAGGTCTTCCTCGGTGGTTATGGTGACGTGGCGTGCGCTGTTGTCCGACAGCACGTCTTTCACAATCTGGTTGATCTGTTCCTTCAGTCCGTTGATGAAGTCGGCAGGGTCGTAGGTCTTGTGCTCTATGTCGCGCAACTTCTTCTCCCAGATACCTGTCAGCTCGCAGCTTTTCAGCAGTTCCTCGTTGATGGTGTCGATGAGTTCGATACCCGTAGGTGTGGCAACGAGGTTTTTTCGCTGTCGCCTTATGTAGTGTCGCTTGAAGAGGGTTTCGATGATGCCGGCACGCGATGAAGGTCTGCCTATTCCGTTCTCCTTCAGGGCTGCGCGCAGTTCTTCGTCTTCCACAAACTTTCCAGCCGTCTCCATGGCTCTGAGCAGCGAGGCTTCGGTGTAGTATTTGGGCGGTGTGGTCCACTTCTCCGTGAGTGTAGGCTTGTGGTCACCGCTCTCTCCCTTCACGAATGCGGGCAGGGTGCGTTCTTCTACGTTTTCCTTCTTGCTGTTGTTGCCGTCAGTCTCCTCCTCGTCGGTGTTTTTGTTGTTTGACTCCTTGGCATATACATCTCTCCAGCCTGGTTCGAGTATTTCCTTGCCGCTCACTTTGAATTCCACCTTCTGTTCTTTACCGTCAGTCTCGCCGATTACTTCGCCCAAGACGGTTGTGGTAGAGAACTTGCAGTCAGGATAAAAGATACTGATGAAGCGCTTGGCAATGAGGTCGTACACATTGGCTTCCATATCTGTAAGTCCCGAGGGTGGCACTCCTGTAGGGATGATGGCATGGTGGTCGGTCACTTTGCTGTTGTCGAACACCTTTTTGCTCTTGGGCAGTTTCTTTCCTGTTGCTGCCAGTTGCTGTATCAGGGGCAGGTATTTCTGCTGGCTGTTGATCTTTGCCTGACTCACACCATTGAGAATCTGAGGACATTTGGGGTAGATGTCGTCGGTAAGAAACTGGGTGTCCACACGAGGATAGGTAGTAAATTTCTTCTCGTAGAGGCTCTGTATGAGCTTGAGCGTCATGTCGGCAGAATAGCTGAACTTCTTGTTGCAGTCCACCTGCAGCGATGTGAGGTCGTAGAGGTGAGGTGGCGCCTCGGTGCCTTTCTTCTTGGTGACAGCAGTCACGGTGAAGGGTTTTCCGGCGATGGTGCTGAATGCTTTCTCGCCTTCCTCCTTGCTGGTGAATTTACCGCTTGTGGCAGTAAACTGTGTGTCGCGATAGATGGTGGCAAGCACCCAGTAGGGTTCTGGCTCGAAGTTGTCGATTTCCTTCTGTCGGTTCACGATGAGTGCAAGGGTGGGAGTCTGCACACGTCCTATGCTGAGCACCTGTCTGTTCTGTCCGTATTTCAGGGTGTATAGACGTGTGGCGTTCATTCCGAGTATCCAGTCGCCTATGGCACGTGAGAGTCCGGCAAGGTAGAGCGGCTGATACTCGCTCTGGTCTTTCAGTTCCTGAAATCCCTGTCGGATGGCTTCATCGGTCATTGATGAAATCCAGAGTCGCTTTACGGGACATTTGGCCTGTGCTTTCTGCATCACCCATCTCTGTATGAGCTCACCTTCCTGTCCGGCGTCACCACAGTTGATGATGCTGTCGGCCGCCTGCATCAGTCGCTCTATGGTACCAAACTGTCGTTTGATGCCTTCGTCATTGATGAGCTTGATGCCGAATCTTTGTGGAATCATGGGCAGGGCCGAAAGGCTCCATCTTTTCCACATGGGGGTATAGTCGTCGGGTTCCTTCAGCTCACACAAGTGGCCGAAGGTCCAGGTTACTTGGTATCCGTTACCTTCCATATATCCGTCGTGTGCCGAGTTTGCGCCTATGATGCGGGCTATGTCTTTGGCAACACTGGGTTTCTCTGCTATACAAACTATCATTCTTTATTCTTATTTCTGTTTGCAAAGGTACAACAAAATAATGAGAAAGTGATCATTTCGTTTTCTTTTCTATTCAGTAAGGACAAAATATTCCGCAAGATTGTCGCCCTGAACCAACGGTCACCGGCCGAAGGGAATTGAAATTCGCAGGCCGAAGGGTAAAGCAAAGGTAAAGGGCAGAAGCAAGTTTTTGGCAGCACGCCCTGAAAGGGCAGAAGCTCCTAACCCAGGGCGATTGCCCTGGGTT